>OLOG01001535.1_pt1 | contig 13463 bp, 14 predicted proteins | sample 1672351 | NCBI WGS metagenome assembly OLOG01 (sample SAMEA3136674, study PRJEB25190) | human gut metagenome | biome: human gut; feature: human-associated habitat; material: faeces | place: Austria | collected 2013 | reverse complement strand
AGGAGGCGTTGTACCACTGGCACAGGATGGTCTTGCCGTCCTCGGCCTCCTCCACGCGGATAGTGGCCACAGGGTGGCAGTTCATCGTGCCCTTGGCGCCGAAGGGGTTGTTGTCCACATAGTAGCGGCGGATCTCATCCATGCCGGTGTAGTAGCCCCAGTTCTTGCCGTAGGAAGCGGTCTTGGCGTTCTCCGGCTCCTTGACCCACAGGGTGTCCAGAGCGGTCTCGCGCTGGTTGCCGGCCATGTAATACATATTGCGGAACAGGACAGCCTTGGCTTCTTCCTTGTCCCAGACGCGCTGAATGCGTTCTTCCTCAGTGAAGTGTTTCATTGCATGGGCCTCCTTTCAGTTCATACCGTAGCTGAAGGTCTCAGCAAAGGTGTTGTAGGGTTCAGGCATCTTCGGGGGAGCGGTGTACTCGCGCTCGGGGGAGTAGACCTCGTAAAGCTTGGCGGCCACAGTAGGGGCGGGCAGCTTCAAGTCAGCCAGAGAGGCAAACTCCGGCATGACGGGCAGCTCCGTCTTGGCCACCCAGTTGCTGGCCACGGGGGCGGACAGCTCGGTGAATTCCTGCAGGTGCCAGATTTTCCACTCGTCGTCCTCCAGTACGAAGTCGGCGGCGATATAGCCCCAGTTCCAGGTGGACAGCGGGCCGTTGGGGGTGATGGCGTTGTTGGCGCCCATGACCTGCCACAGGCCCTTAGCGGTCTTGCCGTCGGCAGCAACCTCAACGATGGGGGTGGTCAGCGGGCGGGGGAAGTGTTCGCCGGCGCCGAAGGCCTCCTCGTCGGTCTTGTCACCAAGCTGCTTTGGGAACACCTTCTTGAGCAGCTTGGCGGCCTCGCCGATCTGATCGCTGATAGCCTGATAGTAGCCGTGGATGGCGTCCAGACCGACGTACCAGCCGTCATTCTTTGCCAGCGTGGGCTGCTCGGCCTGCTTGCTCCAGAAGCGGTCGACCAGGTCAGCCTGCTTGCAGATCATCGTCAGCAGGGCGTATTTGCCCATGACGTTCTGGATCTCGCGCTGGTCGATAAAACGCTCTGCCAGCTGCTGAGGGGAATACTGTGCTTTCACCATGGATATGGCTCCTTTCCGTTTGTGGTCTTATGTTGGTTGAAATTTGTGAATTGCATTTGGGGTTCGTGTTTGAACAATTGCATTATAAAATCGAAGCAAACCAAAAGTAAAATAGCCGTTTGGAATGTGGATATGTTCCAAACGTAATCAACTGCCCCAGAACGGCGGCATGAGGGCCATATACCATATTTTAATATATATAAAGACCCTGTCCGGGTCCATATTCCGTTTGGGAATGTGGGCATAACGAAACGCAATTTTACATCTGAGGGGCAAAAACCTATACTAAACTCACCGAAAACAAACGGACAAAACCGTCCGTTCTGTACAAAACCGACAACAACGCGCCGCATCCGCTCGCTGACCGGCCGACGGCGCACACCATCAGGAGGGAAACAAAATGAGTAACGAAAAGCGTTGTATTATCGACCTGAGAGAGATGGGCGACCGCTACGGTCTGGAGCTTGTGGACGTCATCAAGGACGGCAAGGTCATCATGCGCGACCACGCCTGGAACCAGCCCTCGCTGCAGAAGGCGGTTGCTGAGTGCAAACAGCGTGCCAAGGACGCCGACATCGTCGAGCTGCGCGGCCACGTTCCCAACTGGGCGCTGTCCGCTATGGCCTACGCGGTGCTGCCCGCAGTGTGCTACTTCGAGATCGGCCCCGGCGGTATGTACCATTTGACCAGCACGCCCTTCCCCATCGACGCTGCCGAGCCCACCTGCGGGATGTTCTTTGAGGTGAAGGAAGAGGGCGAGAAGGTCTTTGTCAAGGCGCTCACCGATAATCCCCATGCCGATGCCCACGGCTTCGATATGAACAAGTTCGATCAGATCATCATGCCTCCCATTCCGGCGGGTAAGGATGTGTTCCTGAGCGGCGAGACCGTGAACCCCGTGGCGGTGTCCATGGTTCTGACCTATGCGAACATTGCCCGCAGCGTCTATATCCGCTTCCACGCCGAGCCGAACTATTACTGCTCCGTGACGCACACGCCTGAGATCGCCATCGGCGACGCTGTAAAGGCAGAATAAAAGCATCCGTTCGATACAGGACTGCCCACAGGCGGAGAAAGAAGGGGACAGAAGTGGAACAAGAGGTCGTTTTAGAGGTCAAGAACCTGAAAACCTATTTCTATAACTACGATCGGGAGCTGCGCGCGGTGGATGATCTTTCTTATAAGGTGCATCGCGGCGAGTGCGTGGCCATCATTGGTGAGTCCGGTTCCGGCAAGACGGTCAGCGCATTGTCCATCCTGCGGCTGGTCTCGTACCCGCCCGGACTCATCATGGGCGGTCAGATCATGTTCAAGGGTAAGGATTTGCTGCAGATGAGCGATGAGGAGTATCGCCAGATCCGCGGCTCCGACATCAGCATGATCTTTCAGGAGCCCTCGGCGGCTCTGAATCCGGTGGCTACCATCGGTGCACAGATTACGGAGAACATCATGCTCCACAGCGACATGAAGAAAGAGGACGCGTGGAAGCGGGCGGTCGAGCTGCTGACGGAGGTCGGCATCCCCAACGCTAAGGAGCGGGTCAAGCAGTATCCCTTCGAGTTTTCCGGCGGTATGCAGCAGCGCGCCATGATTGCCATGGCCATGAGCTGCAACCCGGAGGTGCTGATCGCCGACGAACCCACTACCGCGCTGGATGTCACCGTGCAGGCGCAGGTGCTGGAGCAGCTGAACAAGCTGCGCCGGGATCACGATATGGCGCTCATCATCATCACGCACAACCTAGGCGTTGTCGCCCGGTACGCCGACAGCGTGAAGATTATGTACGGAGGCAAGATCGTGGAGGATGGCAGCGTGATGGACGTGTTCCGCAACCCGTCCCATCCCTATACACTGGGCCTCATCCGGGCGGTGCCCCGGTTGGATCTGCCCCGCAGCCACGGACTGCATACCATCGAGGGTGAGCCGCCCGATATGTCCAAGATCGGCCCCAACTGCTGCGCGTTCCATCTGCGCTGTAAGTATGCCGATGAGAAATGCGCCACCTGCCGGCCGGAGCTGGAGCAGGTGGGCGAAGGCCATTACTGCGCCTGTTTCCACAGAGATTTGCTGGATGAGGAGCGAGAGGAGGTGCTGCACGCATGAGCACGGAACTGAATCTGTTTGATATGCCCGGTGCGCCGGAGCGACCGCTGGACGACATCCTGTCGCCGGAAGACATCATGTATGTGCAGGATCTGAAGATGCACTTCCCGGTGACCAAGGGGCTGCTCAAGCGGCAGGTTGGCGCGGTCAAGGCCGTGGACGGCGTTACATTTAATATCAAGCGTGGCCAGACGCTGGGCATCGTGGGCGAGTCAGGTTCTGGCAAGTCCACCATTGGCAACTGTCTGCTGCGCAATATCACCCCCACCGGAGGCCATGTCTACTATGAGGGCCATGATATGAAGGATCTGAACCCCAGAAGCCTTCAGCGTATGCGCAAGAACATTCAAATGATCACCCAGGATCCCTTCGCGTCGCTGGACCCCCGAATGACGATCATGGACGTGGTGTCCGAGGGCCTGAATATCCACAAATTGCTGCGCAATAAGGCGGAGCGGGACGACTATGTGGTGCGCCAGCTGGAGCTGGTTGGCATCGACCCAGACTTCCGCTTCCGCTATCCCCACGAGTTCTCCGGCGGCCAGCGGCAGCGCATCTCCATCGCCCGGGCGCTGGCATTGCAGCCCAACTTCATCGTCTGCGACGAGGTGGTCTCCGCGCTGGACGTGTCCATTCAGGCGCAGATCGTCTCCCTGCTGATGAAGCTGCAGGAGAGCATGAACCTGACCTATGTGTTCATCGGCCACGACCTGTCCGTCGTGCGCTATATCTCCGACAATGTGGCGGTTATGTATCTGGGCAAGATCATGGAGATGACCAGCTCTGACGAGCTGTACAGCCATCCGCTGCATCCATACACGCAGGCACTCATCTCCGCCGCGCCCATTCCCGACCCGGTGGTGGACCGTGCCCGGGAGCGCATCCTGCTGGAGGGCGAGATTCCGTCTCCCATCAATCCGCCCAAGGGCTGCAACTTCTGCACTCGCTGCAAATATGCCGACGAGCGCTGCCGCACTGAGGAGCCTCAGATGGTGGACGTGGGCAATAACCACAAAGTTGCCTGTCACCGCGTGACCGGGGTCTGAGAGGAGAGAACATCATGGGTAAATATTTCGTCAAACGTGTGCTCCTGCTGATCCCGACCATCCTGCTGGTGTGCATCATCGTGTTCGCACTGATGCGCATGATCCCGATGGACGCCGTAGCCACATTGCAGCAGAAACTGAGTGCCAACGGAAACTATGTGGACGAAGAGTACGTCAAGAGCTTGCTGGGACTGGACAGGCCGGCGGGGGAGCAGTTCTTCATCTGGATCGGAAATGTGTTCAAGGGTGACCTGGGCAGCTCCTACTTTGACCATGTCACCGTCAACTCCATCCTGGCCAAGAAGCTGCCCGCTACGCTGGAGTTGGGCATCCTCTCCCTGATCATCACCAACCTGATCTCCATTCCTCTGGGCCTGTTCTGCGCGGCCCGTCAGGACTCTATTTCCGACTACACCATCCGCGTCATCAGCACCGTCCTCATCGCACTGCCCGTATTCTGGGTGGCCACGCTGGTGCTGATCTACCCCAACCTGTGGTGGGGCTGGGCGCCCAAGGTGACCTATGTTCCCATCTGGGAGCATCCGTTGGAGAATCTGGCCATGTTCCTGCCCCCGGCTATCCTGTCCGCCATCGGTCAGGCCGGCATCCAGATGCGCACCATTCGTACCATGACACTGGAGGTCATGCGGCAGGATTACATCCGCACTGCGTGGGCCAAAGGCGTGCCGGAGCGGCGCGTGCTGTTCAAGTATGCCTTCCGCAACTCCATGATCCCGATCATCACCATGATCGGCGGCTCTGTCGCCATGATGATCGGTGGCAACGTGGTGATGGAGAACATCTTCAACATCCCTGGCCTGGGCCAGGCAATGGTGGCCGCGCTGAATAGCCGTGACTACCCCATCGTGCAGGGCTGCGTGCTGGTGCTGTCTCTGTTCGTCATGTGCATCAACCTGCTGGTGGATCTGGCTTACAAGTGGATCGACCCGCGTGTGTCGCTGGAATAAAGGAGGGTCTGTTGTGAAAAATCAGAAAAAGGGCGTTCATCCCAATCCCGGGGCAAAGCCCAAGCAGGACTCCTTCCTCAAGCAGCTGGCCAAGAAGAAACCGCTGGGTCTGGTGGGCCTCATCATCCTGCTGGCATTCCTGTTCATCGCCATCTTTGCCGATCTCATCGCGCCCTATCCCATGACGGACGGCGTGATGCAGACCAGCATTCTGAGCAAGCTGCAGGGTCCGTCTCCCGCCCATCTGCTGGGTACGGATAATCTGGGCCGCGATGTGCTGAGCTACCTCATTTACGGTGCGCGCACCTCTGCCATTCTGGGTATCTGCTGCACGCTGCTCAGCGTCGCTATCTCCGTCATCATCGGCACCCTGTCCGCCGTCATCGGCGGCTGGTTCGATCTGGTGGTGCAGCGCATTGTGGACGCATTCCAGTGTATCCCCTCCATGCTCATCCTGCTGATCCTGATGAGTATGCTGGGCAACGGCGTGCCCCAGCTGGTGTTCGCTATGTCCGTCCCCGGCGGCATCACCGGTTCGCGTATGATGCGCTCGGCGGCCATCTCCGTGAAGGACTCCGGCTACGTGAAAAACGCCGCTCTGCTGGGCGGCGGCACGATGTGGAAGACCTTCAAGCACGTTATTCCCAACATCCTGCCCCTGATCATCACCAATGCGGCCAGCAGTCTGGGCGGCGTCATCCTGATGGAGGCTTCTCTGAACTTCCTGGGCTACGGCGTTGATCCGGGCACGCCTTCCTGGGGCTATATGATCACCAACCAGGGTAAGGCCAATATGTTCGTCATGCCCATGCTGGCGGTGTACCCCGGCATCTGCATCGGCCTGATGGTGTTCGGCGCGACCATGTTCGGCGACGCCGTGCGCGACCTGCTGGATCCCCGCCTGAAGGGCGGCGTGGGCACCTACAATGCCAACAAGCTGAAGAAGATTGCCCAGAAAATGTCCATCAAGTATCATTACACCGAGCCGGAAAACAAGGCTCAGGCCAAGGTCGGCTGACTACCAAAGGGGCTGCTGCGTGCTGCGGCAGCCCCTTTGGTAGAGAACGGAAAGTGAGGTTATGCACCCATGAAACGAGTATTCACTGCGGAGGAGAAGCTCTCCCGCTGGGAGGACACCCGCGAGATCAAAAATCTGGTGGGCCGGATGTCCACCGATTATGTTTTGAAGGAAGAGCGCAATATGCTTGCGCGTTACTGGTCAGTCCGGGAGGACATCTGCCTGGGCGTCAACAGCGGCTTTTTCTCCGGCCGGGAGGCAGTGGCCTCCTATTACGCGGCGGAGGAGGCGAAGATCGCCGCTGAGAGCGCCATGCTTCAGGCGGCCTTCCCAAAGGAGCTGGGCGAAAAGTCTGTTGAGGAAATCCACGGCGTAGGCATGATGGATTACAAGCCCGTGGACACCGGCGTCATCGAGGTCGCTGGGGACGGGGAGACGGCCAAGGGACTCTGGATGATCCGGGGCTCCTACTCCAGACTGACCACCGGCGGCCCCATGGCCTATTGGGAGTGGAGCTGGCTGGCCATCGACTTCATCCGGGAAGCGGGGGAGTGGAAGATCTGGCACCAGCGCTATCTGCGGGAGATCGACCGCCCCTGCGGCTATTCCTATGTGGGGGAGGAGCACGCTTACGCGCCCCGGCCCGAGTTTGCCGCGGCGGCGGAGCTGAAGGACGCGGAGCCCAATGTGGCCACGCCTCTGCGGGATACCTACTCCGCCCACCGGCCCTTTGCGCCGTCGCCGGAGGTGCCGGTGCCCTATGACACATTTGCCGAGACCTTCAGCTATGGGCTGGAACAGTGAGAGGGGGAACAGACATGGTTTTCACCGATGAAGAACGCATTGACCGCATCTGTGACCGGGAGGCGTGCACGCAGCTCATCAACCGCCACAGCATCTATTATTCCAACGACTGGCGCCGTCGGGAGCTGGACGAGCTCTGGGTGACCGATCCGCAGTACCGTCAGACCGCTTCGCTGGGTTACAACAATGGCTATTATGTGGGAATGGACGCCATTGCCCAGCACTATGTTTTGGATCGAGAGGCCCAGCGCTATGAGTGGCTGAAGCCTTACCATGAGGCGGAGCAGACGCCCCTGTGCCGCGAAAATCTGGGCCTTGGCGCGTCCGCCATGCACACCGCCACCACGCCGCTGGTGTATATTGCTGACGACGGCCGCACCGCCCGCTATCAGGGCTACCAGCTGGGCTATCAGTCCACCGGCCGCCCCGACGGTACGGCGGAGAGCTATCTGGAGTTCGGCCTGCTGTACGCCGACCTTGTGCGGGAGGAGGACGGCTGGAAGATCTGGCATCTGGTGATGGAGCATGACCACACGGTTGAGGTGGGAACGGCCTATGCCGACGTGCCCGTCCGCCGGCCAGACAGCGAGGACCCGCTGGCGCGGGATTACGGCACGCCGACGGTGGAGCAGACGGTCTATAACCCGCTGTTCGGCTGGGAGTACATCTGGCAGGATATGCCCCGCCCCTATGTGACTTATGACGACAAGAGCGGCTACGGCCCTGGCGGCGACCTGGGCAAGCCCTACTACAAGCGGGAACGCCGCTGAGAAAGGAGTGGAAAAGCGATGAACAGAGCATTGACGCTGGAACAGCGCATCCACAATGCGGAGGCCTGCCAGACCGTGGAGGAGTATAAGGCCCGCCATGCCTATCTCCATGGTGCGGGCTATTCCCGCGAGGAATGGGATCTGATGTGGCTGGACTCGCCCAACACGACCTGGGCACACCAGTTTGGCCGCATGGTTGGCTTTGAGGAAGTGTATATGAACAGCGTGTTCCACATGGACCGGCAGGTCGTCACCGACAAACTGGCCATGATGGAGGAGTACCCGGAGCTCCAGGGCCATGACCTGCGCTCCGTCTGTGCCGGCGGCTGCCACGCGCTGGCCAGTGACGTAATGGAGGTGGCCGACGACGGCCTGTCCGTCCGGGCGTCCTTTCTGACACCGGGTACGCTGATGGGCCCCATCGGCATGGATGGCAAGACCCGGGGCGGCATCTGGCTGTGGGAACGCTATGGCTCCGAGTTTGCCTATGTGGACGGAAAGTGGCAGTGGTTCCACGAGCAGGTCTGCCCGGACATCGCCGGCGACTACGACCACGGTAACTGGGCCCATGACCGCTATCTGGACTATCTGGACCGGGATCTGAACATCGGTGAGTTGGGCGGTCGCCCGGCGCAGCTGACTGAGCCGGGCCTGTTCCACGCGGACTACTCCATCGTCCAGACGGTGCAGGACACGGTGCATCCCCCGGTGCCCTATGCCACGCTGGACGACAACAACACCTATTCTCCCGGCCGCACCGACCCCACCGGAAAGGTGACGGTCAAGTCCGGTCCCGCTACAAAGATGGCGGCCTATGACCCGGACGAAAACCCGTTTTCCAGCATGAAACAGCATAAGGACTAAAATTTCTACAGTTTGACAAAGGCTCCGTTCAGAATCAAAAAGGTTCTGGACGGAGCTGTTTTAGTCGCAAGGTTATAACATTTTTACATATGTACAACGGATGGTTGTGAAAAAACAAAAATTTGCAACAAAGATTTGTTGGCTGCTGCGGGCGCGTTTTGTTAAAATGCTTTCCATAAGATTGAAGCGGATTTTGGGAAAGGATACAAAATGGATCTCTATCAGTTGGATTGTTTTCGTACGGTTGCACACATGGAGCACATCAGCAATGCCGCTGTTGTGCTCCACATCACTCAGCCTGCCCTGAGCAAGATCATCACCCGCGTGGAGGAATACGCGGGCGCACCGCTGTTTGACCGGGTGAAGGGCAAGATCCGCCTGAATGCCAGCGGCACTGCCTTTCTGGAGACGCTGGATGGGGTGTTTGATCAGATCGAGAAGGGCAAGAAGCAGGTAGTGGACATCAGTGAGCAGAACAGCAATTATATCCGCCTCGCCGCCTCCTGCGACAGCATCATGTTCATGCTGGCGGAGTCTTTCTTCAGCGAGCACCCGGAGGTGCGGGTGCGATACTCCGTTATGCCTCACGATCAGATCCGGGAGGCCTTTATGCGTAACGCGCTGGACTTTGCCCTCACCACTTATCCCCTGCAGGAAAAGGGCGTGGAGTGGGAGCACATCGCCGATGAGGAGATCCTGATGGTGGTGGGCCGGGATTCCCCGTTCTATGGCCGAAAGGCGGTGTCCTTCACGGAGTTGAAGGATGTGGAGATGATGTGCGAGAGCAGCGGCGACCTGCGGGACAAGCTGAATGCCTGCTGTGAGACGGCGGGCTTTGCGCCGAACATCGTCATGGAGTCCACCATCGGCGCCGTGATGGGCTTCTCGGCGGGACTGCGTCGGGCGGTCAGCTTTGTGCCCGCCCACCGGTTCATGCAGATGATTGAGGCCCACGAGAAGATGGCGCGGGAGCGGCCAGAGCAGGATATGGTGGAGCGCGCTCCCGACCTTTGCGCCGTGCGGCTGTATGCGCCCCAGTGCATCTGGTCCACGGGTCTTGCCTGCCGTCCGGAAAAGGAGTTGGGGCCATCGGCAGAGCTGTTTTACAGCATGACCAAGGAGTACTTTGCCCGCCTGGGCAGCAAAATGGAATAATTCATGGCGGAGTATTTCGGCCCGGAGCTGTGAGATAAGGTATTCCGTTTGGACATAGGGCGGGCCTTGGACTATGAAACCTTGAACATAATCACATAACAAAACACAATTTTACTTTTTGTGTATTCTTGCGTAAAATGACAGCATGCAAAGCGGAAAATTAGACATTCCGCCAAAATCAGAAGGAGGAGAATACATGAAAAAGTATCAGAAGCTGCTGGCAGGAGTTCTGGCAGCATCCATGATGGCCGCCATGGCCGGATGCGGTTCCGGCGGCGCAAGCACCCCCGCTTCTTCCGGCTCCCCTGCAGCATCCACCGGTGGCGCATCCACCAGCGCAGCGGCCAACACCACCGCTCCGACGGCCGGAGATCCCGTCTACGGCGGCAACCTGACCTGCTATTACAGCAGCGACATCGACGCCTATTTCGATCCCGCCATCGGCGACACCGTTATCTTCAATCAGTTCCTCGAGGGACTGTGGTCCTATGACACCAGCTCCGGCTTTGCCGCCGTGAGCGACAACATGCCCTCCAAGGCCCTGAAGGGCCAGTTGGCCAAGGAGTGGACTGTAGACGAGGCGGCCGCCACTCTGACCGTCACGCTGCGGGACGATGTTCACTTCCAGAAGCTGGACGACCAGTACGACTACTACGGCGGTCGTCAGCTGGTGGCCAACGACGTCAAGTGGACCTATGACCGCCTGTGCGGCCTGGGCTCCGGCTATGACACTCCGCTGGAGACCGAGTCCAACTGGGCCGGTCTGCTGAAGATGCTGGTCAGCGTGGACGCTCCCGACGATCAGACCGTCGTGTTCCACCTGACCTCCGGCGACGAGGTCACCGTGGAGAATTTCATGACTCAGTTCATCAAGATCGGCGGCCCCGAGTGGGACACCCTGACGGAAGATCAGAAGACCGATTATCACTATGCCTGCGGCACCGGCCCCTTCCTGCTGAAGGAGTTCGAGTCCGGCCAGCGCGTGGTCCTGGAGAAGAACCCCGACTACTACGGCACTGATGAGCGCTATCCTGAGAATAAGCTGCCCTATCTGGACACCATCACCTTCCAGTACATCGCCGACTCCACCAACATCGTCACCCAGTTTACCTCCGGTAAGCTGGATTGGTTCGGCTATCGCGCCAACGTCATCAATGACTCCGAGGCCGCTCAGATCGCCGCATCCGGCATCAGCTATTACACGCTGGACATCCCCAGCGCGCAGCCAGAGTATCTGGCGTTGAAGAGCAACGCCGCCCCCTTTGACGACATCCGCGTCCGTCAGGCCATGCAGCTGGCCATCAATTTGGACGAGGTCCACTCTGCCTATCTGGGTCTGGACGGCGACGTGCAGCTCTCCGGCCTGTGGAACCCCGTCGGCACCGAATGGTCCACCGTGGACACTTGGGATCAGGATTTGAAGGATTCCTACAGCTATAACCCCGAGAAGGCCAAGGAGCTGCTGAAGGAGGCCGGCTATGAGGACGGCTTCACCTTCACCGTCGTGCTGAGCGGCAGCGACAACGACTTCGACCTGTGGGAGCTGTGCAGAGAGTATTGGAGCGCCATCGGCGTGAAGCTGGAGATCGAGACCGTCGATAACTTCATGGAAGCCAAGACCATCGGCACCAACGCAAGCGATCCCCGCAGCTGCGGCTCCTCCGGCTGCGGCGCCGTGAACTCCATCACCGCTGCCATCAACCAGACTGTGGACGGCGGCTGGGCCTCCTCCCTGTGGAACGGCGATGAGGAGTATGCCGCTCTGGTGAACGGCATGAACACCGCAACCACCCTGGCTGAGCAGACCGACATGGCTCAGAAGGCTGACAAGACCTATGCTGAGCAGCACTGGAGCATCAACCTGACCGGTATGAAGATGATGCATGAGTATTGCAGCAGCCGCGTTGCAGGTGTGCCGGAAGACAGCCGTCTTTACAGCGGCAAGTCCTCTAACGTCTTTGCCTATCTGTGGGTGACGGACGGACAGTAAGTTGAACTGAAACGCAGATAAATGGAAAGCTCCGGCGGGACATTTGCCCCGCCGGAGCTTGAGTGTACCCAGCAGAAAGGAAGAAGTGCAATGCAGTGGTTTTTCAGGATCATGTTTGGACTGATGGGGGCATGCCTGCTTCTCTGGCTGGCAGCGAGGGGAAAGGATCTGCTGACCCGGAAGCAGAGCAGGCCTGCCGTTGTGCGTCAGAAAAAGAAGATGCTGTTCCCGTTGAGCAACGGCTTTCGGCGCAATGACCGTATGGAATACCAGCTGACTTTCTTTTTACCTGAGACCCGGGAAGACCTGACGTTTACCGTCAGCCCGGATCTGTACGCCGCCTGCGACGAGGGCGCAGGCGGACGACTGACCTATCAGGGCAGCCGCCTTATCTGTTGGGAAGGTTCTGTACACTGAATATTAGGCAAAGGCTGTCTGGCACGGGATCTGCCCACCGTTGAACGGTTTCAGCATATCTGGATCCTTGGGGACTAAGGCATCTACATCCACCGCTGCTATATCTTTTCGAGAATTCTTTCTCCAATTTTCCATCTTTATCCTTCCTTTTTCTCTATTATAACAGAAGAACCTCGCCGCTGGCGAGGTTCTTTGACAAGCTGCGACAAAATCCCAACCGTTGCCGGTTGGGATTTTGTCGTGTATATGAGTGCCTTATCGCTGTTTCTCTTGATTATTGGTGACTCCAATTCTGACTCCATTTTGGCGTATTGATATATAGTGCTGCGAGTGAATACATGATAAAAATTTTGAAATCTACTTATAAAGTGTTGCATTGCAGCATTATAATGCGCTATATTATTGAATGTAAGAAAAGTTATACTTTTCCCACTTTTGCGTTCTAGGAGAGATCGTCATGGATATGCCAAAGGATAAATTCATCGCCACGGTCAAGGTGGGGGACAAGGGGCAGATCGTCATTCCCAAGGGAGCCCGCGACCTGTTCGGCATCTGTCCCGGGGACACCCTGCTTCTGCTGGCGGATCGTCAGCAGGGCATTGCGCTGGTGTCCAACGAGGCCTACACGGCCTTTGCCGATGCGATCTTCGAAGCTCAAAAGCACCCGGACAGGGGAGAGGACTGACATGGATGCGCTGCGGGTAGAAAACCTCTGCAAGCGGGATTCTGGCGGCTTTGCCCTTGAAAATGTCAGTTTTTCGCTGGCAGAGGGGAGCATCATGGGCCTGATCGGCGCCAATGGTGCGGGCAAGACCACCACGCTGAAGGCGTTGATGGGCTATCTGTGCCCGGATGCGGGGACGGTCACGCTGTTCGGCCAGCCCTTCCCGCCGGAGAATACTGTCCTGCGCCAGCGTACCGGCTTTGTGTCCGGCGGCGTGGACTATTTTCCGCGCAAACGGCTGTCCGCCATCACCGCAGCCACCCGGCCTTTTTATGCAAACTGGGATGAGGCGGCCTATCAGAACTGCCTGCGCACCTTTGAACTGGACGAGCGCAAGCGGACGGCGGAGTTGTCCGCCGGCATGAAGGTCAAGTACCAGCTGGCGCTGGCCCTCAGTCACCGGGCCGGGCTGCTGATCCTGGACGAGCCCACCTCCGGATTGGATCCGGTGAGCCGGGATGAACTGCTGGAACTATTTTTGACCTTGGCGGAGGAGCGGGGAGTCAGTATCCTGTTCTCT
>OLOG01001532.1_pt1 | contig 13483 bp, 9 predicted proteins | sample 1672351 | NCBI WGS metagenome assembly OLOG01 (sample SAMEA3136674, study PRJEB25190) | human gut metagenome | biome: human gut; feature: human-associated habitat; material: faeces | place: Austria | collected 2013 | reverse complement strand
CCTATGAGCAAGCTCATGTGGGCTTAGACCTTTTGACCCTGGCATCATAAAATAAGGGGATCGATACGAATGAAAAGAAAACAGGTAACAGCAGCATGCCTGATGGCGGCAACGATGCTGTTTTCAGGCTGCACGCCGAATATCAGTGAATATGCAGCGCGAGCGCAGCAAGCCGGAAAGAGCTTTTGGGAAGGGGAAACAACAGACGCTATGGCGCAGGACAGCGATACTGCGGCAACAGCAGATGGCGAGACGTCTGTAGCAGGTGAAACACAGAATGTCAGTACAGGAACCGACACCGCTGCAGCGACCAATGAGTGGCAGGATAGCGCCGCTGCGACCGATGACGAGATACAGGGCGGCACAACAGCGACCGGCGGCGAAGCGCAGAACGGCGATACCGCGGCAACAGCAGACAGCGAGATGCCTGCGACCGGCGAAACGCAGACCGACACTGCTACAGAATCTGCGGCAGCAACAGCTCCTCAAATTCCGGCCCTGATGACGGAAGTGACAGACTCCGTTTATGAAGCATACGCGCAGAAATCGGATGCGTTTACCGGCAAGCTGGCGGGACACGACCGCTTAAGCCGCGCAGAAAACGCAGCGCTGACAGCAGTTCTTTCGCAGAAGGAGTACGGTGACAAGACGCTTTGCCTGCAGAACATGGCGAAGTATGACAGCAATGCAAATGAAAGCTTTCTGCTGATGTTTGAGAGCACGCCGTTGACAGCGCGCGGGCGGATTTCCGGCGATCTCTGGTATTATGACGGCGAGTCGGCAAGGCTTCTGGAAAAAGGAATCGTCGTAACCGGACTGCAGCAGGTGACGGGAATTGGGAATCCGTTTGTTATTCTGGAAACGGAAGTATCCGGCAAAAAACAGGCGGCTGTCTGGACGGTAAAAGATCAAAAGTGCGAAAAGCTTCTGGAGGATGCCGAGACGATCGAAGCGACAAAGGACGGCGTTTGTACGTTTTATCCTGCGGAGAAGACTGTGTACGATCCGCTTGTTTCGGAATGGGACAGTGCAGAAGAGACGGTTCCTGTTTATTATGAAAGAACAGCGGACGGATTTGCAGAGCGTTCGTATCGGGAGCTGACAGCGTCGGAATATTTGGCGTATGTGTCTGCAGAGGATTCGGATGAAGAGACACAGGCGTGGAAGGAAAAGCTGGAAGAGCAGTTCTACACGCAGACGGATGAAAATACAGAATATACCTATTGGTTTTATGCAATTGGGGAGGACAAAATTGCCTATCGCTGCAGAGAAGCCGGGCAGTCGGTCGGACAGGAAGAAGGAATCGATCATGCGGTTGCGAAGTACAGCTGGTGTATCAGCAGCCTGGATCAGGGAAAGCTGACCAAAGCATCGGAGACGATCAGCGGGGATGGATTTTTCTTCCCGTCGAGATTGGAGCAGGAAGAAGCACTGGAGAGCCTGGAGGATATTCCAAACGAATTTACGAAAAACCGGTTGAATAAAGTGCAGAAAACAGCCCGCGCGGCGGTCGGTCAGGCGGTTGCACAGATTCTGGAGGTACAGGAGTACCCGGAGGATGCGCTGTGTTTTGCAGAGACGGCGGATTACGATGGGAACGGCAAAAAAGAAACGTTTGCGGCGATCGGCAGGTACGACGGAGCGTTCGGCGCGCCGGTATGCGACCTGTGGTTTGTCGGCGCGGACGGCGCAGCTTTGGAAGAAGAGAATTTTGCCTTTAAGGAGCTGGAAAAGCTTGGAAGCGCCTTTGTGCTGTATCGTGGCTACGAAGTGTCCGGCGTCAGCGACATGCTGTTTGGCGTGCAGGAGCAAGGAGCAGTGCGCCTGTTAAAACAGATGGGGCACTTTGAGCTGGATGATGACGGCGATCTGATGGCATGGACTGCTGGGACAGAAGCCGCGCCGGGATATTATGACATCAGCCTGCGCACACTGACAGAGTATCGATTAGAAGAAATCCGTGAAAAAGAGCTGTTACAGTATAAAAACGGCAAAGCAGTGTTAAAGAGTATCCTGCGGCAGGTTGGATCAGATTCCGGGAAAATACAGATTTTATCCGGGGAAAACGATAGGATTCATGTCAACTTTTCGGACGCGGAAGGAAGCTGGTACGAGACATGGAAAGTGGAAAACGACAGACTTGTACTGACAGACAGCGGAGAAGGCAGTGTAAAAGAGGTTCATGAAAGCGGTGATGTGTCCGGACAAAACGCAGTCAGTCAAAACAACGCTGTATCTGACCGGGAAGCAGACAGCATCAGTGAAAACAATGCGGCAGCATCCGACCGGACAGGCAGCATTGGTACGAAGTCTGTGACAAAGAGCGGGCAAAAGTCAGAAAACGGGACAGAAAGCCCTGCCTTCGACTTCTCTGCGCCGGATGGGACAGCAAAGGAAACTCAGACAGAACAAGAATAGGAAATTACAAAAATATGGCATTTGCACATTTGCACGTCCATACAGAGTACAGCCTGCTGGACGGTTCCAATAAAATCAAAGAATATGTAAAACGAGTCAAGGAGCTGGGCATGACGGCTGCGGCGATTACCGACCATGGCGCAATGTACGGTGTGATCGATTTTTACCGTGCGGCGCGGGCAGAGGGTATCAATCCGATTTTGGGCTGTGAGGTCTATGTTGCGCCCAATTCCCGTTTTGACCGGGAGATTACCGGCGGGGATGACCGGTATTACCATCTGGTGCTTCTGGCGGAAAATAATACTGGTTACGCGAATCTGAGCAAAATCGTCAGCCGCGGTTTTACGGAGGGGTACTATTACAAGCCGCGAGTCGATATGGAGGTTCTGGAGGAATTTCACGAGGGAATCATCGCGCTGTCTGCGTGTCTGGCAGGTGAAGTGCCGCGCTATATCCAGAAAGGACTGCCGGAGGAAGCAAAAAAATGCGCATTAAAGTATCAGTCGATTTTTGGGAAGGATAATTATTTCCTGGAACTGCAGGATCATGGGATTCCGGAGCAGCAGACCGTAAACATGGCGCTTTTACAGATGTCGCGAGAACTGGACATTCCGTTAGTATGCACGAACGACGTGCACTACACCTATGCGGAGGACGCAAAGCCCCACGATATCCTTCTGTGTATCCAGACCGGCAAAAAGCTTTCCGACGAAAACCGGATGCGTTACGAGGGCGGTCAGTATTTCGTCAAAAGCGAAGAAGAGATGAAGGGACTGTTTCCCTATGCGTGGGAGGCAGTGGAAAATACACAGCGAATTGCAGACCGCTGTCATGTGGAAATCGAGTTTGGTAAGACGAAGCTGCCGCATTTTGATGTGCCGGAGGGCTATGATTCCTGGGGATATTTGAACAAGCTGTGCACTGACGGCATGAAAGAGCGCTATCCGGAGGACGACGGCACGCTGCAGAAGCGTCTGGAATACGAGCTGGGTATTATCAAGCGCATGGGATATGTGGACTATTTCCTGATCGTGTGGGATTTTATCAACTATGCCAGAGAAAACGGTATTCCGGTAGGACCTGGACGTGGAAGTGCAGCTGGAAGCATCGTTTCCTACTGCCTGCATATCACGAATATTGATCCGATCCGTTATAGCCTGCTGTTTGAGCGTTTCCTGAACCCGGAACGAGTTTCCATGCCGGATATCGATATCGACTTCTGTTATGAACGCAGACAGGAGGTCATCGATTATGTCGGACGCAAATATGGAAAAGAAAAGGTTGTGCAGATTGTCACATTCGGTACGCTGGCGGCAAAGGGTGTCATCCGCGACGTCGGGCGTGTCATGGATCTGCCGTATTCCTTTGTGGATTCGATTGCAAAAATGATCCCGAACGAGCTGAACATGACGATTGATAAGGCGCTGTCAATGAACGCAGAGCTGCGCAAGCTCTACGAGAGCGATGAACAGGTGCACGTGCTGATTGATATGAGTAAACGGCTGGAGGGATTGCCGCGCCACACCTCGATGCACGCAGCAGGGGTTGTGATCTGTCCGGAGGCGGCAGATCATTTTGTACCGCTTTCACGAGGGTCGGATGGCTCGATCACAACGCAGTTTACGATGACGACGCTGGAAGAGCTCGGACTGTTAAAAATGGACTTTCTGGGGCTTCGAACCCTGACAGTAATCGACCACGCGGTCAAGATGATTGAGCATGACACCGGTGTGAAGCTCGATATGGAGCATCTGGACTATAACGATAAAAAAGTGCTGGATTCGCTCTGCACCGGCAGGACGGACGGCGTGTTCCAGCTGGAAAGCGGCGGGATGAAAAGCTTCATGAAGGAGCTAAAGCCCCAGAACCTGGAGGATATCATCGCGGGTATTTCCCTGTACCGTCCCGGGCCGATGGACTTTATTCCAAAATATATTAAAGGAAAAAACAATCATGACGAAATCACCTATTCCTGTCCGGAGCTGGAACCGATCCTGTCTCCGACCTACGGCTGTATCGTGTATCAGGAGCAGGTTATGCAGATTGTGCGCGACCTCGGCGGCTACACGATGGGACGAAGCGACCTGGTTCGCCGTGCGATGAGCAAGAAAAAGCAGTCTGTCATGGAAAAAGAACGGGCGAATTTCGTTTACGGCAATCCCGAAGAGGGCGTGCCCGGCTGTGTGGCCCGGGGCATTCCGGAAAAGGTCGGTCTGGAAATTTACGCGGAAATGATGGATTTTGCAAAATACGCGTTCAACAAGTCCCACGCTGCATGCTACGCGGTTGTCGCTTACCAGACGGCTTACCTGAAATATTATTATCCGGTGGAATTTATGGCGTCCCTAATGACTTCTGTAATCGATAACCCCGGAAAAGTGGCGGAATACATTCTGGTTTGCCGCCAGATGGGAATCGCGATTCTGCCGCCGGATATCAACGAGGGAGAGCCGGGATTTTCGGTATCGGGAAAATCAATCCGGTACGGACTGACTGCGATCAAGGGTGTAGGACATCCGGTTGCGGACGCGGTGATCGCAGAGCGGAAGCTGCGGGGCGTGTTCAAAAACCTGCAGGATTTTCTATCCAGAATGTCCGATACGGAAGTCAATAAGCGCAACGTGGAAAACTTTATCAAAGCGGGTGCATTCGACAGCCTTGAGGGAACACGCAAGCAGTTTATGAGCGTATTTGTGCAGCTGATGGATCAGAATCAGCAGAATCGGAAAAATAATATGGCGGGACAGCTTTCCTTATTCGATCTGGTGGACGAGTCGGAAAAGAAAAACTATGAAATCCGCTTCCCGGATGTCGGGGAATATTCGAAGGAAATTCTTCTGACCTTTGAAAAAGAAGTGCTCGGTGTGTATGTCAGCGGGCATCCGCTGCAGGAATACGAGCAGCTCTGGCGCAGGAATATTTCTAATACGACAGCAGATTTTATGCTGGATGAGGAGACAAACAGCGTCCATATTCAGGACGGAGCAAAGGCGGTTATCGGCGGAATTATCGAGGAAAAGAAGATCAAATATACCAAAAACGATAAGGTGATGGCGTTTTTACAGGTGGAGGATCTGGTTGGAACGATTGAAGTTATCGTTTTCCCGAAAACCTATGAGCAGTACGGCAGCAAGCTGATGGAGGATGAAAAGGTTCTCCTGCGGGGGCGCGTTTCCGCAGAGGAGGACAAAGACGCGAAGCTGATCTGTGAATCCGTGCAGACGTTTGACGAAATCCCCAAAAAGCTCTGGATTAAGTTTCCGACGATGGAAGCCTATCAGCAGCAGGAAAAAAAGCTGCTTTCGGCAATCGCAGCTTCTGACGGCAAGGATACCGTGGTGATTTATGTGGAAAATCCGCGCGCGATGAAGCAGCTTGGGGCGAATCAGACCGTTCATGGGGACGAGGCGCTTTTAAAGCAGCTGGAAGAGTTGTTTGGAGAAGAAAACGTAAAGCTGATGTAAGTTTCACAAAACCATTGAAAAGAAAGCCCGTTTCGATTAAAATAAAAAATGGTTTTACGGATTTTGAAATCTTAAGATTGAAGTCCAGCCCGCAGCGGCAGACAGGAGGAACAATGGCAGCTAAGATAAAGACAATTGGAGTTCTTACAAGCGGCGGAGATGCGCCGGGTATGAATGCGGCAATCCGTGCGGTTGTTCGGAAAGCGATTTGCAACGGCGTCAAAGTAAAAGGCATTAAAAAAGGCTATCAGGGTCTGTTAAATGAAGAAATCATAGATATGGATGCCCGCAGCGTTTCGGATACCATCCAGAAGGGCGGCACGATTCTGGGAACCGCACGTTGTCTGGAATTTAAGACCGAAGCCGGACAGAAAAAGGGCGCGGAGATCTGCCGCAGACACGGCATCGACGGTCTGGTTGTTATTGGCGGCGACGGCTCTTACAGAGGTGCGCAGGCGATGTCCAGACTTGGAATCAATACGATCGGTTTACCGGGCACGATCGATCTGGATATTGCATGTACAGAATATACGATCGGTTTCGACACGGCAGTCAATACCGCGATGCAGGCAATCGATAAGGTAAGGGATACATCTTCTTCTCATGAACGCTGCAGTATTATCGAGGTAATGGGCAGAAATGCCGGTTATATCGCACTGTGGTGCGGCGTCGGCACCGGCGCGGAGGATATCCTTCTTCCTGAAAAGTACGACTATGACGAGCAGCAGCTGATTAACAATATTATCAACAACCGTAAAAAGGGCAAAACCCATCATCTGATCATCAATGCAGAAGGTATCGGTCATTCTACTTCCATGGCGAAGAGAATTGAAGCAGCAACGGGTGTGGAAACCAGAGCAACCATCCTGGGGTACATGCAGCGAGGCGGCAGCCCGACCTGTCTGGATCGTTATTATGCTTCTATCATGGGCGCTTATGCGGCAGACATCCTCTGCGCAGGCAGCTCGAACCGTGTTGTGGCTTACAAACACGGCGAATTTGTAGACTATGATATCGAGGAAGCGCTTGCGATGCAGAAAGAGATTCCCGAATATCATTATCAGGTCAGCAAAGCGCTGGCCACCTGACGATACAGGACGCAAAGGGGCGGCTGCACACGAAACGTGTGTGGCCGTTGTGCGTTTTCATAAAGATCAACGGAGGAACCTGCATGATTACTGCAGCATCCAACAGCCGGATCAAAAGGCTGGTACAATTGAATCAAAAGTCGAAGCTGCGCAGAACGGAGGATGTTTTTCTGGCAGAGGGTGTGAAGATGTTTCTGGAAGCACCGAGAGAGCAGCTGCAGGAGGTCTATGTTTCGGAATCCTTTCTGGAAAAGTGCAGCTGCAGGGAGCATCTGGAAGAGGTTGGCTACGAAGTCGTTTCCGACAGCGTTTTTTCTAAAATATCGGACACCTGCACGCCACAGGGCGTTTTATGCGTGCTGAAACAGTTTCACTATAATATAGAAGAAATGCTGCGGGACAAAGCACCGCTGTTTCTGCTTCTGGAAAATATACAGGACCCCGGCAACCTCGGCACGATGCTGCGAACCGGCGAGGGCGCAGGCGTTTCCGGGATTATCATGAGCCGGGATACAGTCGATTTGTACAACCCGAAGGTTATCCGTTCAACGATGGGCAGCATCTACCGCGTTCCGTTTTATTATGCGGACGATTTTGCGGCGGCGGTTCATCAGGTACAGCAGGCGGGTGTCAGCGTATACGCGGCGCATCTGCGCGGGAAAAATTCCTATGCCTGTCAGGATTACACAAAGGGGACGGCATTTCTGATCGGTAACGAAGGCAACGGCCTGCGGGAAGAGACTGCAGAGCTTGCGGACTGTTACATCCGGATTCCGATGGAGGGCAAAGTGGAGTCGTTAAATGCAGCGGTGGCGTCTTCGATTCTGATGTATGAAGCGCATCGGCAGAGGGCGATTTGAAAGAAGGGCGACGCTTGAAAAATAACATTTTTCAAGCTCGAGATTTGTGTCTGCGCGCACTTGACACAAACTCGACATGCGCAAAAAGCGTGCGCAGAAATGAGAGGCACAGATGAAAATCGGTTTTATCGGACTTGGAAATATGGCGCAGGCGATGATTGGAGGAGTTTTGAGAAATCACCTGGCTGTGCCGGAGGAAATTTACGGTTCTGCAAAAACGGCGGAGACGGAAAGCAAAGTGCATGAAATGTTTGGCATCACGGTGACAGGCGATAACCTGGAAACCGCGCGGCAGGCAGAGCTTTTGATTCTTGCCGTAAAGCCGCAGTTTCTGGAGAAAGTGATCGGACAGATCAGCGACCTTGACCTGACCGGTAAGACGATTCTGAGCATTGCGGCAGGCAAAAGCCTTGCGTGGCTGGAAGAGCAGTTCTGTGCGCCGCTTCCGTTTGTGCGTGCGATGCCAAATACGCCGGCGCTGGTCGGGGAAGGCTGTACCGGAGTCTGCTATGGCAGCAGGGTAACTCCTGAGATGAAAGAAAAAACGGCGGCTGTCCTGGACAGTTTCGGCAAGACGGTTGAGCTTCCGGAACGTCTGATGGATGTGCTGACCGGCGTTAGTGGCTGTGCGCCTGCCTGGATTTTTATGCTGATCGAGGCGATGGCGGACGGTGCAGTTGCGGAAGGCATGCCGCGCAGCCAGGCATATGAATGCGCTGCACAGGCTGTGCTCGGCAGCGCGAAGCTGATGCTTGAGACCGGAAAGCATCCGGGAGAGTTAAAGGATATGGTCTGCTCCCCGGCAGGCTCCACGATTCAGGCGGTACGCGTTTTAGAGGAAAAAGGCTTCCGCGGCGCAGTGACCGATGCGGTCATCACTGCGGTGGAAAAGTCCAGAAGCCTGTAAAATAGTTTGTTACAAAAATGTTAAAAACAGGAATAAAGGAAGATCTGATGGAAAAAATAATCCCGTCAGGTCTTCTTTTTTTGATAAAAAATCGAAAAAACCGCAGAAAATGGCTGTCCTTTTTATGAAAAGAGAATTTACTATGTTAAAGCGGCATTTGTTGAAAACTTTGAAAAATAGTAAGAAAAAGGCGATGATTTCGGAGGTTTGTTGTAAAAATATCACAATAGAAGAAAAACCTTTGTGGGGAACTAACGGAAATTTGTGGTTCTGGGTGAACGACTTGACATTTGATTGTAATATTGCTATCATATCATGCGTAACAATTGTTAATAAGTTTGTAACAATTGAAACAGCTCTGTAACAAGGAGCGTCCCACAAAAGCTCCTGAATTTCACCGGCAGAATGGCTGGGGAAGCAGAGTAAGATTTATGGAGGTAAGAATGAACGGAAAAGGCAGAAAGTTGTTTCGTAGTGCAGTCGGCATTTTAACATCTGTTATGATGATGGGTGCATATACGACAACCGCTATGGCAAGTGGTATCGGTGTCATTGATGCGAAAGACATGCTGGACATTCATGCAGAAGCAAATACAGCGTCTGCGGTGATTGGTCAGGTCATGGAGGATGGTCATGTGGCGATCCTTGCAAAGTACAACGACTGGGTGCAGATCCAGGCGGGAGAAATTGCAGGATGGGTACCGGCTGAAAATCTGGTCGAGACAGAGATTTCCAACGAAGAGGCTGTTGCAGCCAATGAGCAGGTGATCGCTGAACGGACAGGAGCAACAGCATCCGAAGATGAATTCTTTGCAGAGGAAGAAGTACAGCAGGATGAAACAGCAGCTTTACAGGCAGAGGCGAGTGAAGCAGCACAGAATGAGATAGAAGAAGTACAGACAGCCGAGGAAGCAGCACGGCTCGAAGCGGAAGCGCAGGCAAAGGCAGCAGCCGAGGAAGCAGCGCAGCTTGAAGCGGAGGCGCAGGCAAAGGCAGCAGCCGAGGAAGCAGCGCGGCTCGAAGCGGAGGCGCAGGCAAAGGCAGCCGAGGAAGCAGCACGGCTCGAAGCGGAGGCGCAGGCAAAGGCAGCAGCCGAGGAAGCAGCGCGGCTCGAAGCGGAAGCTCAGCAGGCAGCTTTGGCAGCCCAGACCGCAGCGATATCCGCAGAGGAATTAAAACTGCTCGCAAATATTATTTACTGTGAAGCAGGCAGTGAATCCTACGTTGGTAAGGTTGCGGTAGGCAATGTCATCATGAACCGCGTCAAGAGTGCATCGCAGCCCAATACGATCACCGAGGTTGTTTACGCAAAAGGACAGTTTTCCCCTGTTAGAAACGGTTCGCTGCAGAGGGCACTGAGCAGTGACAAGGCAGATGCAGCCTGCTATCAGGCAGCAATCGAAGCATTAGCCGGTGCACAGCCGGTCGGCGGCAAGCTGTTTTTCAGAAGAAATAACGGTCGTTCCGGACAGGTAATCGGACATCACGTTTTTTACTAAAACAGTATCATAGCCGGGGCATTTGCCTCAACAGCATTGTAAGGGAATCGTCAGAAGATGATAAGAATCCATTGTTTCTGACAGAAAAAGAGCGAAAAAAGGCATGTGGAAAAGGATTGTTTTTCACACGCCTTTTTTGTATTCATGACAATAGAATCCTCGCAGGGCGCACACTTGACAGTAATTGACGGATTTGATATGATGACGCTAATCATGTAATATAATTGTAACATTTGATGAGCCGATTTTGGAAGCGCTGAAGGCGCGGAAAATCAATGGAGGTTCAGCTATCGTTACTGTCTGCGGATATGAGGGGACGGAAAGGATCATCGATTTATGGGCTGGAGCAGAAAATGTGAGAAAAGGGGGAAGCACTGGCTGCGGGCTGCAGCGCTGGGAGTCGTCTTTTTGTGGACGGCCGGAAGCAGTCTGCAGGCAGAGGCAGAATCGAGCAAAAGCGCGCACTGGCACAAGGGCGTTGGCGTGGAGGCGTGGCTGACAGGAGCGGATAAGGAACAGGTCAGTCAGAACGCAGCATCCCAAAATGATGCGGCAGATACAGCGATCGCCGCAGTCGGCGGGCAGGAAACGGATGCAGCGTCCGACAGTGCGGACAGCAAAACCAAGGCTTCGTCCGGCGATGGAACGAAAATGGACGACCTGACCGGAACGATCGTGATGACGAGCGTCCAGAATGTATTGAATGTCAGGACGGAACCGGACAGCGAGGCAGAGCTTGCAGGGTATTTGTATGCAGACTGTGGCGGTACAGTGCTGGAACAAAAGGACGGCTGGACAAAGCTTGAGTCCGGCGAACTGACCGGCTGGGCGAACAACGATTATCTGCTGTTTGGGGAAGAAGCGCGGAAAGAGGCAAAAGACGCGGGACGGATTGTGGCAACGACCAAAACAGGCGCTTTGAGAATCCGGAAAGAACCTTCAGGAGATGCTGCGATTTATGATCTGCTGGAAGAAGGTGCAAAGTATGAGGTCGTGGATGAAGAGCAGATCCGTTTCAGCGAGGATCAGGAAATCACGGCGGACTGGGTTGCGATCAATTACGGCGGAAAGACCGGATATGTGTCTTCGGAATATGTCCAGGTTGATTTTGAAATCGATTACGGAGAGACGGTTGAGCAGGTAAAAGCGCGCGAGGAAGCGGAAACGGCGAGACTGCAGGCGGAAAAAGAAGCTGCCGCACAGAAACAGAAGAAGGAAAAGGCAGCGCAGGCGGAAAAGGAAGCGAACAAGGCTGCTGCACTGGCTGCGGACGACAGCGTGCTTTTGGCGGCGCTCATTCAGTGTGAAGCGGGAGAAGAGCCCTACGAAGGACAGGTAGCTGTCGGCGCAGTCGTGATGAATCGGGTCAGAAGCGGCGCTTATCCGAATACGGTCAAGGGAGTTATCTATGCTTCGGGACAGTTTACACCGGCGGGAAGCGGACAGGTTGGACGCGTTGTCGCAAGTGGAAAGATCAAGGCAAGCTGCCTGCAGGCGGCACAGGAAGCGATGGCGGGAAGCACCCCGGTTGGAATAGCGACGCATTTTAGGCGGGCAGGAAGCAGGGAAGGTATTGTGATCGGACATCATGTATTTTGGTAGACGGGGCATGATTTTTGTAGTATGATAGTCATAAGTCACAGGAAAGGAGGAGTTACATGACGGAAGTATTTGCCTGGCTGGCTCTGTTGATTTTACTTGTGCTGATTGAGCTTGCGACGATGGGGCTGACGACAATCTGGTTTGCAGCCGGGGCTCTTGTTGCGACGATTGCAGCTGCCTGTGGTGCGCCGGTTCTGGTGCAGGTCATCCTGTTTTTGGTAGTGTCCGTGCTGATGCTTGTTTTTACAAGACCGGTTGCCATGCGCTATTTCAATGTTGGAAGGGCGAAGACCAATGTGGACAGCATGCTTGGGGAACGCGGTATCGTGACCGGCAGGATTGATAACCTGCACAGCTGCGGACAGGTTACGCTCAAAGGCATGGAGTGGTCAGCAAGATCTCAGGAAACTGAGGGGACGATTGAAGAGGGTACCGTCGTCATTGTAAAAAAGATCGACGGCGTGAAGCTGATCGTTGTTCCGGACGAGATCGAAACAGAAGAACCTGTAACAAACAGCAGAGAGACTGCTGACAACATGCGGTAAGACCGCGGAAATGAGGGTAATTATGATAGGTGGATTGGTAATACTCATTATTTTAATTCTTGCAATTGCAATTGTAGCGTCCTGCATCAAGATCGTACCGCAGGCGCAGGCTTATGTCGTAGAACGTCTCGGCGCATATCAGGATACCTGGAGCGTTGGCCTTCACTTTAAAGTGCCGATTGTCGATAAGGTTGCAAAGCGTGTACTGTTAAAGGAACAGGTAGCGGATTTCCCGCCTCAGCCCGTTATCACAAAGGATAACGTTACGATGCGGATCGATACCGTTGTCTTTTTCCAGATCACAGATCCCAAGCTGTTTACCTACGGAGTTGAAAATCCGATCATGGCGATTGAAAACCTGACCGCGACAACCCTGCGTAACATCATCGGAGACCTGGAACTGGATCAGACCCTGACCTCCCGTGAAACGATCAATGCCAAGATGCGTGCATCCCTGGATATCGCAACTGATCCCTGGGGCATCAAGGTAAACCGTGTCGAATTAAAGAACATTATTCCTCCCGCAGCAATTCAGGATGCGATGGAGAAGCAGATGAAGGCAGAGCGTGAACGCCGTGAAGCGATCCTGCGTGCTGAAGGTGAAAAGAAATCTACCATCCTGGTAGCAGAAGGTAAAAAGGAATCCGCAATTCTGGAAGCAGAGGCAGAAAAACAGTCTGCAATCCTGCGCGCAGAAGCAGAGAAAGAAAAGATGATCCGTGAGGCAGAAGGTGAAGCGGAAGCAATCCTGAAAGTCCAGCAGGCGACTGCAAACGGTCTGCGTTTCATCAAGGATGCAGGAGCGGATGATTCTGTACTTCGTTTAAAGAGTCTGGAGGCTCTGGAAAAGGTTGCGGACGGCAAGTCTACAAAGATCATCATTCCGTCCGAAATTCAGAACATGGCGGGACTGCTGACCAGTGCGAAGGAGCTTTTAAGCGACAAATAAGCTCACACGTACCATCTTCGATGCTATCCGCTGCCTGACAGCGTATTTCATCTTTACAAAAAAGGACCGTACATTCTATAATGGATGTACGGTTTTTTATTTTATGATGCCAGGGTCAAAAGGTCTAAGCCCACATGAGCTTGCTCATAGG
>OLOG01001522.1_pt1 | contig 13538 bp, 19 predicted proteins | sample 1672351 | NCBI WGS metagenome assembly OLOG01 (sample SAMEA3136674, study PRJEB25190) | human gut metagenome | biome: human gut; feature: human-associated habitat; material: faeces | place: Austria | collected 2013 | reverse complement strand
CGACAAGGCGCTGGATGCCCGGGCGTGGGCGGACTGCGCCAGCGACGCGGAAAAGCCGGAGGGCAAGACGGCCTATGGCGTGAAATTCGCCGCCGACGGCTCGGCGGTCTGCCTCTGCGGGGCGGTGATCCCCGGGGACGGCCCGGCCCGCATCTCGCTGCTTGAGCTTCAGCCCAGCGGCCGGGGGCTCAGGTGGCTGGCCGACTGGCTGAGTGAGCGCTATGACCGGGCGTCCTGCGTGGTCATCGACGGCCGCAACGGCGTGGATGTGCTGATCGAGCGCATCAAGCCGGTGTGGCGAGCCCAAAACTCCGTGATAAAGCCCGGCGCAAAGGATGTCGTCGCGGCGGTGGGTCTGCTCACCAATGCCGTGGCGGAGCGGACGCTGACGTGGTACCGCCCTCAGACGGTGCTGAACGAGAGCGCGGTCGGTGCGGTGAAGCGGCCCATCGGCGGCGGCTTTGGCTTTGGCGGGGAGAACAGCCTGCCCATCGAGGCCTGCGCACTGGCTCTCTGGGGCGCGAAGATCAGTAAGCGGGACCCGACGCGGAAGATGAGGATCGGATGAGGTGAGAAATTGACAACGCTGTACTTCGGCCGGGTGGACGGCCTGACGGACGCGGAGCGGGAGCAGCTCCGGGATCTGGCCGACGTGTTCAACCGCCATCAGGCGGCCAACGCGGCAAAGGAAAAATATTACGAGGGCCATGTGACCCTGCGGGACGTCAATCTGGGCATTGCCCTCCCCACGGGGCTGCGGGATCTGGAGGTGGGGTGCAGCTGGGGCCAGAAAGCTGTGGATGTGCTGGCCGCCCGGTCCATGTTTGACGGCTTTGTGGGGGCGGACGAGTCCAACTCGGAGCTGCTGACGCAGCTGGTGGAGGGCAACCGGCTCATCGCGGAGTATGCCAAGGCGTGCCGGGGCGAGCTGAAATACGGCTGCGTATTTGCCACGCTGTCGGCGGATCCGGCGCTGAAATGCCGCATCCGCTTTCACTCTCCCGTCTCCGCCGCCGCCCTGTGGAGCGGCGAGAAGGGGCGCATCCAGTGCGGCCTTGCCATTGTGGACACCGCCCGGGACGAGACGGAGGCCGCCGGGTGGCAGCCCAGCGTGGTGAACCTCTACACCGACGACGCCATTCTCGTCCTGCGCCGGAGCGGGAACCGCTGGACGGCCCGGCGCTGTCCACACCGGATGGGGCGGCCGCTGATGGAGCCGCTGGTGTGGAACGCCACCAGCGGAAAGCCCTTCGGGCGCTCCCGGCTGAAAAAGCCCATCCGCACGCTGATCGACGACTATGTGCGCACGGTGGCCAACGCCTCCATCGCGCTGGAGTTCGACACCACGCCCCAGAAATACCTCCTCGGCGTCACCGATGAGCAGTATGACGCCATCGTGGCGGAGAAATTCAAGACCTATGTGGGCTCCCTTCTGACGGCCACCGCCAACCCGGAGACCGGCGAGAATCCCACCTTCGGCCAGCTGGCTCAGGGCAGCCTGACGCCCCATGTGGAGAAAATGCGCATGACGGCCACCCAGTTCGCCGCCGCCACCGGGCTGACGGTCATGGACGTGGGCATCGTCAACGACGCCAACCCGACGAGCTCGGACGCCATTCTGGCCCAGAGCCAGACCCTCGTCCTGCTGGCTCAGCAGCTGAACACCGGCAACGGGGACGCGCTGCGGACCATCATCCGCATGGCGCAGGCCATCGCCCGGTCGGTCACGCTGGAGGAACTCACCCCGGCGGAGCGGGACGTGATGGCGCATTTCAAGAACCCGGCCATGCCCTCGGTGGCGGTGACGGCGGACGCGGCCATCAAGATCGCCTCCGTCCGGCAGGAGTTCGCCGCCACGGACACGTTCCTGGAAATGGTCGGCTTTGACCAGGCGGACATCCGCCGCATCGGCGCTCAGGAGCGCCGGGTGCGGGGCCAGCGGGTGCTTGCGGAGGTAGAGGAGGGCGCGGATGCGGCTGACGGCGAAGGCGTGGAGTGACTACGCCGACCGGCTCTCCCGGCTGAACACGAAGGCCGGACAGCTGATGCGCGCCTATCTGGAGCGCTATGGCGCGGAGAACACCTCCGCGCTGATCTCCTACGCCAGCGCATTGGTGGACAAATACGGCGAAGGGAGCGCAGAGTTGGCCTGCCAGATGTACGACGCCATGGCCGAGGCCGCGGGGCTGACCCTTCCGGCGGCAGAACCCGCCGCCCCTGCCGCCTATGGCGAGCTGGCCAAGGCGGTGAACGGCACGAAGCACAGCCCGGCGCTGCTCCAGAGCGCCGTTTCCCGGCTGGTCAAGCAGGCCGGGGCGGACACCACGCTCAAGAACGCCATCAGGGACGGGGCGGAGTTCGCGTGGATCCCCCACGGCGACACCTGCGCCTTCTGCTTGATGCTGGCCTCCCGGGGCTGGCAGAAGGCCGGCAAGCGGACGCTGAAAAACGGCCACGCGGAGCACATCCACGCCAACTGCGACTGCGAGTATGCCGTGCGCTTCAACGCCTCCACCACCGTGGCGGGCTATGACCCGGAGCAGTATCTGGCGGCCTACGAGGAAGCAGAGGGGAAAACACCGCGGGAGAAGATCAATGCCCTCCGCCGCGCCCATTACGCCGAGAACCGGAAGAAGATCACCGCCCAGAAGCGGGCGGCGTATCTGAAAAGACTTGAAGTTGAGCGCGCATCGAGTATAATAAAGCCAGATAGAGTGATTTCGGGGCATTCGTCCGCACCTAAACTGGCGGAGCCTAACGCTGTGATCGACCATGTGGGAACTGATGGGAAAACAGAAACCAGGACTATCTACGGCCCAGACGGTTATAAGCGGACAGAGATCACAACACATCCACATGGAAACCGAAGTACTCATCCCTATGGAAGAAACGGTGAACACGCCCATGACTATGAGTGGGATCAAAGTGGCCGATTAAAGTCTCGAAGCGTCAGAGAACTTACAGAGAAGGAACGAAAGGAGAATGCAGATATTCTATGAAACTGGATGATTTGAAGCAGTGCCTGACTGACTGCTGTAACGATATTTCGTTCCCCGTTGATGGATTGCCGTCCGGCGTTTGGCCTGAGGTTGCAGACTATATACCAACCTATCACGTCTGGTATGGAGATGAAATGCGTGACTTTGCAACGGTGGATGAGGTGCTGAACACACCGTTCTTTGGCGGAAAGGCATTGAAAGACATCGCTGAAGATCTGGACATTTTTGTGAGTGGATAATTATGTTTGATACCCGGAAGCTGCAAGGCGAGAACCGCAAGCTGAAAATAAACCTTACAGACGGCGCATATATCATCGGAAAGATCGTCAGCGTTGACGATGAGGAGGATAGCGGGCTGGGCGAGCCGGGCGTCACCATCCTTACGCCGGAGGGGAGTTTTGTCGGCCTTGGAGACAGCGAGATTCAGAAGGTCAAACCTGTTGAATAAAACCACGATGCAGACGCACCGTGGTTTTTTCATGCCCATTTTATCTTGATATGCGGAGAGCAGAGCTGATTTTCAGCCCTGCTTTTTTCATGCATAAATTCACGCGACGGCTGCGGAAAAGCCGGGAAAGGAGAGCAATCAATGAACGAAACTGTGGAACAGGAGAACCCCGCCACTCAGGAGGAGCGGGAGGAGCGCACCTTTACCCAGTCCGAGATGGATGCCATCATCCGGGACCGGCTGGCGCGGGAGCGCGGAAAGTACGCCGACTACGACGCCGTCAAGGCCAAGGCCGAGCAGTTTGACGCCGCCCAGGAGGCGGACAAGAGGGAGCTCCAGCGGGCGCTGGAGCGGGCTACGGAGCTTCAGACGCAGGTGGATGCCATGAATCGGGCCAATGCCGTCCGGGCAGTGCGGGACAAGGTGTCCGCCGCCACCGGCGTGCCGGCCGGCCTGCTGAGCGGCGAGAGCGAGGAGGACTGCACCGCGCAGGCGCAGGCAATTCTGGAGTTCGCCAGGCCGGGCTATCCGTCCGTGCGGGACGGCGGTGAGGCCGACGCCCGCCGCCGGGAGCAGCAGGACGACGGCGTCATGGCCGCGTTCCGGCAGCTGAACCCCAAACTGGAAGTGTAACAAACGAAAGAGAGGTAAATTTTTATGGCACATCCCAATCAGGAGCGCTGGTCCCAGCTGGTGGACGCCAAGCTGCGCAACGGACTGGTGACCCAGGACAATCTGATCTTCAACAGCCGCTATGAGGGCGACCCCACCTCCGGCAAGGTGAAGATCCCGGTGCGGGACACCGAGGTGGCCGTCAAGCCCTATGACAAGGCAAGGGGCATCGACCCAGAGGCGGGCACCACCACCTATCTGGATCTGAACATCGACCAGGATGAGGCGGTCAATGAGCTGATCGACGGCTATGACGCCGCCAGCGTGCCGGACGGCATTGTGGCCGACCGGCTGGACAGCGCGGGCTACAGCCTGGGCCTGTCCATCGACAAGAAGTCCATCGCCGCGCTGGAGGGCGCCGACGGCGCCTCCGTCTGCGCCACCAAGACTGCCGCCACCGAATCCAACGCCTACAAGCTGGTGCTGGAGGCCAAGCGGGTGCTCAGCCGCAAGGGCGTCCCCGCCGCGGGCCGTTTTCTCATTGCGTCCCCGGAGTTCATGGAGGTGCTGATGCAGGACGAGCGCTTCATCAAGCAGGGAGATCTCTCCCAGCAGCTCGTTCAGCTGGGCGTTGTCGGTCAGGCCGCGGGCTTCAACGTGCTGGAGTCCAATAACATGGACTATGAGTCCACCACCCGGGTCGCCAGCAAAAAGACCACCACTGAGTTCATCTGCGGCCATCCCAACTGGTGCCACCGGGTCATGGAGTGGCAGGTGCCCGTGCATTTGCAGGATCTGTCCGGCTCCGGCAAGTACATCGGCGCATCCGCCGTGCAGGGGCGCAAGGTCTACGGCCTGAAGGTGTCCAAGCCCCAGACCCTGTACATCAAGCGCACCGAGGCGGCGGTCTGAGCCATGCGGTACGCAGAAGCGGCCGACGTGGCCGCCGGATTCCGGGAGCTTACGGTGGAGGAGCAGGAGCGCTGCGGCGCCCTGCTCTATGAGGCAGGGCTCATCATCGACGCCTATAATGCGGACGCGGATTGTGAAGCAAAACGCCTGGTGTCCTGCCGCATGGTGCGCCGCCAGCTGGGGGCGCAGGGGGACTCCTCCGCCCAGTTTCCGCTGGGCTCCACCCAGGGCACCCTGTCCGCCATGGGCTACTCCCAGAGCTGGACGATGGGCACCGGCTCCAGCGGCGAGCTGTATCTCTCCAAGCTGGAGCGCAGGCTGCTGGGCGTGGGCGACCGCATCGGCGCTCACAGCCCGCTGGAGGGCATGACCTATGCTGAAGGGGATTGACGTCACGCTGTACACAAAGCGCCAGACCGGTGAGGACGCCTTCGGCGCGAGCGTGTATGAGGAGACCCCGGAGGTCGTCCGCAATGTGCTGATCGGCGCGCCGGAGACGGCGGACATCGTGAGCGAGCAGCAGCTCTCTGGCCGCCAGCTGGCCTATACGCTGGCCATCCCCAAGGGCGACGAGCACGACTGGACCAATGTGACTGTGGAGTTCTTCGGCCGGAAATTCCGCACCTATGGGGCGGTCACAGAGGGCATCGAGGCGCTGATCCCGCTGAGCTGGAATCGAAAGGTGAAGGTGGAGCGGTATGAGTAACGTGAAGTTCAAGCTGAACCGTCAGGGTGTGCGGGAGCTGCTCCGTTCGGAGGAGATGATGGCGGTGTGCCGCGCCCGTGCAGACGCCGCCCGGAGCCGCCTTGGCGAGGGCTACGAGGTCACGACGTACACGGGTAAAAACCGCGTCAACGCCTCGGTGTTTGCCGCCACAGCGGAGGCCAGGCGTGAGAACGCGGCTCACAACAGCATTCTGAAGGCGGTGGGCGGCGGATGATCGAGCTGATGGTGCGCCGCTATCTCGCCGAAGCGCTCTCTGTGCCGGTGCGCATGGAGATGCCGGAGCATCCGCCGGACGCTTTGGTGCTGGTGGAAAAGACCGGCAGCAGCGAGACTGACCACATCCGCCGCGCCACGCTGGCGGTGCAGAGCTATGCGCCCAGCCTTGCCGAAGCTGCCCGGCTGAATGAGCAGGTGAAGGAACAGCTGGGGCGGATGCCCGCCGCAGAGCAGGTTTTTGCCGTGCGGGTGGTCAGCGACTACAACTATACGGACACAAACACGAAACGGTACCGCTATCAGGCGGTGGTGGAAGCCGTTTATTGAGCATGAAAAGGAGAAAAACATGAGCGATGCAAAACTGGTCACTGCCAGCTCGCCCCAGCAGGTCGGCGGCGCGGTCTATGTCGGCCCGCTGAGCACGGAGCTTCCGAGCGACGCAAAGACTGCGCTGGCAGATGGGTTCAAGGCGCTGGGCTATCTCTCTGAAGATGGTCTGGTCAACAGCAACAGCCCCAATTCCGAGACTGTGGCGGCCTGGGGCGGAGATGTGGTCCTGACGACCCAGAAGTCCAAGGAGGACACCTTCAAGTGTACCCTGATCGAAGCACTCAATGTGGACGTGCTGAAAACGGTCTACGGCGGGGACAATGTGTCCGGCACGCTGGAGACGGGGATCACGGTCAAGGCCAATAGTACACCGGCGGCGGAGCATGCCTGGGTGTTCAACATGATTCTCAAGAATGGAGCCAAAAAGCGCATCGTCCTGCCCCGGGCCACGCTGGCGGCGCTGGGTGACATCAGCTATACGGACAGTGCGGCAGTGGGCTATGAGGTGACGCTCAATGCAGCGCCGGACAGCTCTGGCAATACCCACTATGAGTATATTGTGGGAGGTGAATGAGCATGGCGACGGAGATCAGAACCTCCTCTGGCTTCTGCTGCGAGATCGACGAGGCCGCCATCAACGACATGGAGCTGCTGGAAGATCTGGAGGAGCTGGATCAGGGAAACCCGCTGCGGGTGCCGTCCGCTCTGCGCCGCCTGCTGGGCGAGCAGGGCAAACGGGCGCTTTATGACCATCTGCGCACGGAGAGCGGCCGGGTGCCGGTGGATAAGGTGTCCGTCGAGCTGGCGGAGATTTTTGGCGGCCTGAAGTCTAAAAAAAAATAATCCTGCTGGCGCAGATGCTGAACGCCGGGGAGGATGAGCTGGTCTGCGACTTTGCGGAGACCTATCACATCCTGGATCTGCGCGCCCTGCCCGTGCCGTTGGCGGCCACGCTGGCATGGGGGCTGCGGCCGGACGCGCGGATCCGGCTCAAACTAGCGGAGCAGCAGGTGCCCATGGAGACACTGCTGCTGGCGGGTGTGGTAGACCGTCTCTCTCTGCTGCTGTGGCAGAGGACAGAGAACGGGCAGAAAAACCGGAACCGACCGGCTATGCTTACGGATAAGCTGCTTCATATTGAGCCAAAACGTGAGCTGAAAACGTTTGCCAGCGGAGAAGAATTCGGGCGCGCATGGAGCGGGAAAGGAGGCGGCGCATAAGTGGCAGAGAGCGGAATTGAGCTCGCAAAAGCATATGTGCAGATCATCCCGTCAGCGCAGGGAATCGGCGGCCAGATCAAAAAGGAGCTGGGCGGAGAAGTTGAGCCTGCGGCGGAAGAAACGGGCGTATCAGCCGGGCAGAAGCTGTTCGGCGCGATCAAGAAGATCGCGGCGGCCGCCGGAATTGGAAAGGTCATCAAGGATTCCATCGTGGCCGGAGCGGATCTGGAGCAGAGCATAGGCGGCATCGAGACGCTGTTCAAGGAGAGCGCAGATCAGGTCATTGCAAATGCAAAACGCGCCTACCAGACGGCAGGGATGTCGGCCAATGACTATATGGAGCTGACCACCAGCTTTTCGGCCAGTCTGCTGAGCAGTCTGGGCAATGACACCGCCAAGGCGGCAGATGTGGCCGATATGGCGATGACCGATATGTCGGACAACGCAAACAAGATGGGCACCAACATGGAGGACATCAAGAACGCCTATCAGGGCTTCGCAAAACAAAACTACACCATGCTGGACAACCTGAAATTGGGCTACGGCGGAACGCAGAACGAAATGAAGCGCCTGCTGGAGGATGCCCGGAAGATAACGGGCGTAACGTATGACATCGACAATCTGGCCGACGTGTATCAGGCGATCCATGTCATTCAGGGGGAGCTGGACATCACCGGAACAACGGCAAAAGAGGCGGCCTCGACGATCTCCGGTTCGCTGAACGCCATGAAGGCCGCCTATCAGAATGTGATGGGCAATCTTGCTCTGGGAGAGGACATCGGACCGAGCCTGAATGCGCTGAAGGAGACGGCGGTCACATTTGTACGGGACAATCTGCTTCCGGCGGCGGTGAATGTGGTCTCCGCTCTGCCGACGGCACTGGTGTCGCTGGCGGCGCAGCTGGCCGCACCGATGCTTCACGCGGGAGTGCAGGCGGTTCTGTCTCTGGCGGCGGGGCTGACCAGTGCGATCCCGGAGCTGCTGCGTGAAGCGACGAAGGCGTTGGAGGGCATCGTCAATGCGATCATCACGGGTGTGCCGGTGCTTATCAATGCAGGCATGCTGCTGCTGAACGGATTGGCGCAGGGGTTGCTGGAGGCGGTGCCGGAGCTGCTCGCCGCTCTGCCCGGTATTGTGGACAACCTGACGACGACACTGGCGGCGTTTTTGCCGCAGTTTATATCGGCGGTCAACCTGCTGGTCATGGGGGTCGTGCAAGCTCTGCCGACAGCCATACAGCAGATCGTGGCGGTTCTGCCGACGCTGATCGACAGTCTGATAAATGTGCTGCTTACGCTGATGCCGGAGATCGTAGATGCGGGCCTTGCGCTGCTGAGCGCATTGGTGACAGACCTGCCGGAGATCATAAGCGCAGTGGCGGCGGCAATCCCGGAGATTGTGGATGCCATCGTCAATGCGATCCTCAGCAGCATCCCTCTGCTGATCGACGCAGGGATACAGCTGCTTACTATGCTGGTGGGAAATCTGCCCGCCATTATCAGTGGCATCGTGTCCGCCTTACCGACGATCATCAACAGCATTGTCAATGCCGTGCTGGGCAGCATCCCTCTGCTGATCCGGTCGGGCATTCAGCTCTTTGTGGCGCTGGTCAGTAATCTGCCTGCAATCATATCCGGCGTAGTGGCTGCGGTGCCGCAGATCATAGACGCCATTGTAGGCGGGTTTGCGGGCGGATTTGATGCAATGGCCAATATCGGCCTGAATCTGATCAAGGGCATCTGGAGCGGTATTTCCGACGCGGCGGCCTGGCTCAAAAGCAAGATCGCGGGCTTTTTCGGAGGCGTGGTGGACAGCATCAGGGACTTTTTCGGAATCCACAGCCCCTCACGGCTGATGGCCGGAATCGGCAAAAACATGGCGCTGGGTATCGGCGTGGGCTGGGAAGATACATTCCCGGACATTGCGGAGGATATTACAGACAGCGTAAAGCTGGATTTTGACGCCGGGCCTGTGAGCTGCGGACGCGATCAGAATCAAAGCGGGAGCGTGTCAGTGGTGCAGAATATCTACTCCAAGGCCCAGACCGCCGCAGACCTGATGCGGGAGGCCAAATGGGAGCAGGAAAGGGCGGTGATGATGGGTGTATGAGGCGAGATTTGAGACAGAGGATGGCCGAAGCTTTCGCTTTGGCTATCCCTACGGATCTGTCTTTTCCATCGACCCGCTGAGTGAACTGGACGTTGCGCTTTCCACGTCGCAGGGATTTCAACAGGTCGGTGTGACGGTGGAGAGTGCGGACGTGGGCGGCTTGAGCCGGACAATAGCGGGACGGCTGCTGGGACTGTCCAAAGATCAGCGCCGGAGAATGCTGGAGGTATTTACGCCGTACACAAGCGGAACATTGTGGTTTAACGACCGGTATTACTGCCGGGCATGGGTGCAGAAGACCCCCGCATTTGGTGAGCTTAAGTACGACACGGAATTCACGCTGCTGCTGTTCTGCCCGGAGCCCTACTGGCTTGACACGACGCAGGCCTATCTCTTGGGCGGCTACACCGCCGCCTTTGCGTTTCCGGTCTGCTACGACTCCCACACCTTCGGCGTCAAATCCTCCGCCCTGTTCACCAACTGCCGCAACGACGGCATGGTTTCCGTGCCCTACGCCGTGCAGTTTCGCGCTGGCGCCCCGGTGACAAACTACGGCATACTCAATGCGGCCACCGGTGAAAAGCTCTCCCTGACCGACTCGCTGGCCCTGGGCGACGTTGTGACCGTGTACCGGGACAATGGGCGGCTGAAGGTGGAGAAGGAGTCCGGTGGTGTCACCACGGACATCTTTTCCCGGCTGGATGAGGACAGCACGCTTTTCTCGCTGGCGGTGGGCGACAACATCATCAAGATGACGGCGGACAGCGGCGTGGACAACCTGACCGCCTATGTGACGCTCAACCCGGCCTTTGTGGGGGTGCTTGCATGACGGTGTCTGTCTACAATCTCCGGCTGGAGCGCATCGGCGTGATCGAGACGTGGGTCTCGCTGGTGTGGCAGGAGTGCTACAACACCGAGGGCAGCTTCCAGCTGGAGGTGCGCCGGCGCTCCGACCTGCTCCCGCTGCTCAAGCCGGAGTATTACTGCGGCCTGACCGGCCATGATACGCTCATGGTCATTAAGTCCAGGCAGATCAAAGACGGTACGATCGTGGTCAACGGCTTCCCGGCCACCCATATCCTGCATGACCGGGTGTCTACGGATGTGGTGAGCAATGAGAACGCCGAAGCGGCTATGCGCCGCCTGTTTGCGGCAATGGCCCCGTACCCATGCTTAGAGCTGGGCGAATCTGCTGGGTTGACCGCAAACTATGCCCCACAAATCAGCGACAGGAGCCTGAAGGAGTATTTTGAGAATATCGCGCAGGAATGCGCCCTCGGCTTCCGGCTCCGCCATGACAAAAAGGCACAAAAGCTGCTTTTTGAGGTCTACCAGCGCGGCGAAAATCCAAATGCGAAATACTCCACCGCCTACGGGAATATGGGCGATATTGCCCACTCCGTGACCACCAACGGCTATAAAAATGTGGCCGTTGTGGCCGGTGCCGGGGCGGGCGACGCCCGGATCACCGTGCGGGCGGGCAACACCTCCGCCACCGGCGCAGACCGCCGGGAGATGTATGTGGACGCCCGGCAGGAGCAGCCCGAGGACGGGGAGAGCGATGCCGCTTACAAAGCTCGGCTCGTCGCGCTGGGGGAGCAGAAGCTGGTGGAGCAGATCAGGGTGGAGAACATCACCTTCACGCTGGATGACGCCCGCGCCCGGCTGGGCGACATCGTATTTTGTTACATCCCCGAGATCGGCGTCAACGTCAAGGCGCGGGTCATCGGCATGACTGAGACCAGTCAGGACAACGTGACCACCCGGGAGGCCGCCATCGGCACCCCGGTGGTCGTCAGGAGGTATTGATGGCAATCGTGACATATCCCCTCAACGGGATTACCTACAACGCGGAAGATGCGGAAACCTATCTGAGCACCCGCATCAGCGGAATTTATGCGGCAGATGACTGCTTTGACCTGAGCATCACCGCCGACCGGACCGTGACCATCGGCCCCGGCCTTGCGTGGGTGCGCAACACCAGATTTGCAGGCAAAAGCATCTGCAACCGGGAGGCGCTGGCGCTGGCTATCCCGATGGCGGACAGCTCCAAGCCCCGCACGGACCGCATCGTGCTCCGCTATGACAAGGCGGAAAACAAATCCGAGCTGGCAGTCAAGACCGGCACACCCGGCTCCGCCGCCGCTGCGCCGGATGTGGTGCAGACCGAACTCGTCTATGAGTTGGGCCTGTATACTGTTTCGGTCGCAGCAGGCAGCACCGTCGTCAAGGCGGCGGATGTCACAGACACCCGGCTCAACGAGCAGGTGTGCGGCCTGATGCGGGACGGGGTGACCGGACTGCCCACAGCTCAGATCGCCAGGCAGGCGGACGCTCTGCTGGATGCGATCAAGGCTGAGTATCGGGGGGTCAAGGATGGAAGCGGCTATGTGCTCACCTCCAATACCATCGCAGACAGCGCGATTGACAGCATCGTGGAGGGGTGAGCCATGCGGGTCATCATCGTGCGGCCCGGTCTGGCGGTCCTTCCCATCGGCCGGGCGGGGACGGATGTGGTGCGCTGCGTGTTTCCCATCGACAGCTGGGTGCAGGAGTTCGGATCCAGCGGAGAATTTATCCTGCTCTGCAAGCGCCCGAACGGCGCAAGCGCTTACCCGGTGCCCGTCTCGACAGACGGACACAACCTCATTTGGGATGTGTCTCAGACCGATACGGCAATATGGGGCCGGGGTGAGGTGGAGCTGCAATACCACTTCGGCGGCCATATCGCCAAGAGCGAGGTGTGGCGCACGGAGACGGTCAAGAGCATCGGAGCTGCCGGAGACCCGCCGGACGCGGAGCAGAACTGGATTGATAAACTCTATGCGCATATCGACGCGGTGGGCGTCCCGGCGGGCGGCGGCAGCGGCCAGATACTGGCGAAGAAGTCAGCCGCTGACCGGGATACCTGCTGGAAGGACGACGCACAGCCGCTCACCAACAGTGAAATTGAAATTCTACTAATTTAAGGAGTTGTAACCATGGCAAAATATCTCGATTCTGACGGCCTGCTGTATTTTTGGCAGAAGCTCAAGACTGTGTTCGCGGGCAAGGTGGATAAGGTAGAGGGCAAGGGACTGAGCACCAATGACTACACCGGCGCGGAAAAGTCCAAGCTGGCGGGCATCGCCACAAATGCAAATAACTACACGCACCCCGCCTCCAGCGGCAATAAGCACATTCCGTCCGGCGGCTCCGCCGGACAGATCCTGCGCTGGAGCGCCGACGGCACTGCTGTCTGGGGCGCGGATAAGGACACCACTTACAGCGTGATGGGCGGTGCGTCCTCCACGGCGGACGGCGCACAGGGTCTTGTACCCCAGCCTGCAAAAGGCCAGCAGGCCCAGTTCCTGCGCGGCGACGGTACCTGGGCCGCGCCCGCGAATACGACCTATGCCGACATGAAGGGCGCGACCGGATCCGCCGCAGGTGCGCATGGTCTTGTACCTGCCCCTGCCGCCGGAAAACAGGCGCAGTTCCTGCGCGGCGACGGCACCTGGGCCACGCCCACAAATACCACCTATGTCCAGGCCAGCGCGTCTAAAGCGGGCCTGATGAGCGCCGCGGACTACTCCAAGCTGGCGGCCTTTGGCGAGGCCAGCACCTACGCCAAGAAGGCCGACATCGCAAATGCCTACATCTATCGGGGCAGTGTGGCGACCTATGACAAACTGCCCTCCTCCGGGCAGGTGTCCGGCGACGTGTACAACGTGGAGAGCGACGGCAGGAATTACGCCTGGAACGGCACCGTCTGGGACGATCTGGGCGGCACCTTTGCGGTGGATACGATCAGCAATGCTGATATTGATGGAATCGTTGCCAAGTAAGGAGGCTGGACTATGGCCTATCTCAATGAGACCGGACTTGCTCATTTCTGGGCAAAGCTGAAGGGGAAATTTTTGCCGGTGACGGGTGGAACCGTCACCGGATCGCTTGCCGTGACGGGGAAGCTGTCCGTCGGGGGA
>OLOG01001521.1_pt1 | contig 13539 bp, 14 predicted proteins | sample 1672351 | NCBI WGS metagenome assembly OLOG01 (sample SAMEA3136674, study PRJEB25190) | human gut metagenome | biome: human gut; feature: human-associated habitat; material: faeces | place: Austria | collected 2013 | reverse complement strand
AAAGCAAGAACGCCAAGAAATATCGACATGGTTTGGAATATGGTTCGGCCCGCTGCGAAGCTTCGTGGTATGCCGAAGGGTGTATTTTTACGACTCGGCGATATAGATTGGCAAGAAAACAGAAAAAGATTACGCTAACGGCGGCAGCCAAAATGCTTGGCATTTTCGCAGCCGACATTGAGTGCGTGGGAGGGTGAAAGGAAGAATCCTTCTGTGGAATCCCTGATTCAGATGTCCGAGCTTTACGGCGTGAGCGTGGACTTTCTTCTGGGCCTTCCGGAAGCTCGGTATCATCGTGCAGATATGCTTCAGCCGATTCCACCGGAAGCTCTGCCGGCTTTTCATGATACGTCCGTCTTCTCAAGCCGATATGGCTGGGCAATGGTGAATGCGATAGAAGGAGAGCTTCTCTTCGCAAGAGGGATGCATCTGTCGCTGGCAGATGCAGTCGAAGTGTATGTTCTGCCTCCGGCCTTTGCAACACCCGGCGCGGCAGTAACCATGCCGTTGAGAAGGGACGAGCTTACCGGGTACGACTGCGTATGGGTAGAGCCAATCTCCATGGACGCCACCCTGCGAGATGAGTTTCGCGGCTGGTCTCGTTGCACTTTTGTGACACTTTCCATGCACTTTTGCGGGGGAAGTATTTGACGCTCTCCTGTATACTACAATCAAGGTTGAAGCCCAACCAAAACGATTAAAAAAGGAGAGTAAAATACCATGAAAAAGAAAACGATTTGGGGTCTTGTATTGACACTAGCGTTGGTGGTATCAGCCACCGGCACAGCAACCTCCGCCTTTGCCGCCACATCCGCGCCAATGGAGCCTGTTACTAAAATTGCCACCGAGAGCGAGGACGCCATTTGGGAGCAGATCGAGGCGATTGAGGAAAAGAGCGACGCCATCTTCCAAAGAAACGCAGCGCTCTGGGAAAAGCTGGACGAAATCTGCAACGCCCTGCCTGACGACTACGACTTCACAGACTTTGACGAAGCGGCATTTATCCGCAGCACCAATGCCCTGACCGAAGCGGAGAAGGAAACGCTTCTGGCAGACATCAAGGAGCTGAATGAGCTGGACGCCCAAATGGAGGCGCTGTATGAGAAGCTGCCCGACTGCGACAATATGCTGCTTTACGAGGAGGCACTGGAAAATGCCGACCCCAAGGTGCTGGCCGAGATCGACACCCTGGAGCAGGAGTATGACCGCGTCTGCGAAAAGCACGCCGACCTGTGGGACAAGGTAGATGAAGCGTACTTCAATCTGCCGGAGGACTACGACTTCGACAACTATGATGAGGCCGCCTTCATCCGAAGCCTGAGCTTCCTGACCAACGCGGAAAAGGACGCGCTGATCGCCGACTACAACCGTCTGGTAGAGATTGATAACCAGATGTGCAAGCTGTACGATACCATTTGGGGTGATACCGGCTGCGAAAGTGGCATCTGCCCCTTTTGACAGCAAAGAGGTTTTCTGATATTATTAACCAAATACGATGCCAAATGCTGCGCCTGTGCGCAGCATTTGGCGCTGCTTTCAAGGAGGTCACCATGGGACATTCCATCTATTTGGCGGACGATGAAAAGAGCATCCGGGAGCTGCTTCATAGCTTTCTGGCAAGTGACGGATATACCGTGCGCTCCTTTGAAAGCGGCGATGCGCTGCTGGAGGCATTCCATCGGGAGCCTGCGGAGTTGGTAATACTGGACATTATGATGCCCGGCACAGACGGACTTACCGTGTGCCGGGAGCTTCGCTCTGTTTCCGACATTCCCATCATCCTGCTTACGGCCAAGGACAGCGAGCTGGACTACGTCATGGGCATCAGCCAGGGCAGCGACGATTATCTCACCAAGCCCTTTCGCCCCACCATACTGCTCATGAAGGTGAGAGCCCTACTGCGCCGGGTGGAGATGGACAGGGGGAAAACAGCGGCGACAGTAGACGAATTGCGCTATGGGGACCTCCGCTATTCCGTTACGGAAAACGCCGTCTTTTGCGGAAGCACGATCGTGGCGCTGACCCAGACCGAGCTGCGGCTGCTCAGCTATATGATGAAGCAGCCGGAAAAGGCCTATTCCCGTGAGGAGCTGCTCAGCGCGGTGTGGGGCTTTGACTCGGAGGTGGAGACCCGCGTGACCGACGAAACCCTGCGCCGTATCCGAAGAAAGCTGCTGCAAGCGGGCAGCACAGTCAGCGTAAGCACTATATGGGGCTTTGGCTACAAGCTGAAGGAGGCGGAGCGCACATGAAAAACATCAAACTGCGGATCGTGTATCTGATCCTCGGCTCGGCTTTCCTTCTGTTTGCTCTTTTTGTGCTGGCGGTAAATGTGATCATCCCGTCCCACTTTGTAAACGAGGCAAAAAAGGCGCTGCTCAACGAAGCGGAATATCAGAATCGAACCATTCCCTACCTCTATGACGAACCGGACTATGATGAGGATTGGGAGGAGGGATACTTCTTTACACCCAGCATCGTCTTTTTGGAGCTGGAGGACAGCTACCAGCCCAACCCATGGAATCGGGATGTCTACCTGCTGGAGAAAAAGCTGCTGGAATACTGTGCCGGACGTGATATCACACTCGATCAGTGCTACACCTTCAAAATGGACAATCATCATTTGATCTTCATGTCCGCGCAGGAGGAGCAGGACAATGGGGAAAAGCCGTACGCCTATATCATGTACATAGACATCGGTCCCGTCACGCACTATATCGTAACGCTGAACTGGGTGTTCTTCGCGGTGCTGCTTGCGATCTCCTCCATCATGTGTCTGCTGGGCTTTCGGTTCGGCAGGGATATCGAGAACGAGGCGGAGCGGCAGCAGACCTTCTTCCAGAATGCCTCCCACGAGCTGAAAACGCCGCTTATGGCGATACAGGGCTACGCGGAGGGGATACAGGCGGGCGTGATGGATACAGGCAGCGCGGCGGAGGTGATCCTGGAGGAGAGCGACCGCATGACGGAACTGGTGGACGAGCTCTTGGACATCTCGAAAATCGATATGGGGCGGCAGCCGCTTACCCTTTCCGAGATGGATGTTCGGGAACTGCTCTACGACAGCATACGCGCCGTGGAGCCGGCAACCGCCGCCAGCGGCATCACTATCGTGCCGGATTTCCCCGAAGAACCCATCATCGTCAAATGTGATGATACCCGGCTGCGCAGAGCAGTCACCAATATCCTATCCAACGGCGTGCGCTATGCCCGCAGCGAGCTGCGCCTGACCTGCCGCATGGACAAGCGGCACGTGACCATCCGGATACAGGATGACGGGGACGGCATTGCTGCGGAAGACCTGCCCCACATCTTTGATCGCTTCTACATGGGGCGGAGCGGAAAATCCGGCATCGGCCTTGCCTTGGCCAAGGAGATCGTTCACCTGCACAAGGGGACGATCCGTGCCTACAATGGAGAGACCGGCGCTGTTTTCGAGATCTCCATTCCGGTAAGCAGATGAGAAGATCACCGCATTAGAAAGGAGTATATCTATGGACTGCAAATCAAAAAAGTATCTGCATATTTATGACTGGAACTACTGGTGGGGCTATTACCGCTGCGGCAAGGACTGCGAACCTTTCCATTCGGCTGAATTTTCTCTTACCGAGGACGAAGCGGGAGAGGCTTCCTTTTTCCACTTGGATTTTAATAACCTCTCCGCGCTTCACCAGACGATTCGGGATGGTGAGTTTGTGGAGCCGGATAGTCCGGATCATCCAAGCTTTCTGGAGCAGGCGAAACGGCTCAGAAACGGGGAACAGGACTGGTTCATCGGGGCGCTGTACTATCCGCTTTTTTCGCCGGAGATGCGTTTCTGTAACGCCTCCGTCCGAAGCGGTGTCCCGCTGACAAAGTTGCTTTCCCCGTCTGTACCACCCTATTACGGGGTGATCTTTCTCCGGGAGGAGCACCCCCTCACTCCAGAGGTGCTGATGCGTTGGGTGGAGGCACTGTCCCACCCCCTGTTCGGCCAGCAGTTTTCCTGCACGCTTGCGCAAATCCCCAGCCGACAGGAGGCGATGGAGCAGTTTGAGAATGAGATGCGGCCGAGCGATGAAATGCACGATACCGCTTACCCCTGATTTCCCATTGAAAAGCAGCCGGGCGGGGTGTGATCGGGAAAACCGCGTGCCTATTACACGAACAGGCGGGACACGGAGTCCTCGTGGTAGATGAAGCTGATGGCATCGGCCAGCATGGGGGCAGCGGACAGATACTTGATCTTGTCGCACTTGACGCCCTCCTTGGCGGGGATGGTGTCCAGGAAGAGGACTTCCTTGATGACGCTGTCCTCGATGCGCTGGATGGCGGGGCCGGAGAGGACGCCGTGGGAAGCACAGGCGTAGACTTCCGTTGCGCCGCCAATCTCCACCAGGGCCTTGGCTGCGCCGCAGAGAGAGCCGGCGGTGTCCACCATGTCATCCAGCAGGATGACGCGCTTGCCCTTCACGTCGCCGATGATGCTCATGACCTCGGAGGAGTTGGCCTTCTGGCGGCGCTTGTCCACGATGGCCATGGTCATGCCCAGCTTCTGGGCGAAGGCTCGGGCGCGGGCGACAGAGCCGACATCCGGGGAGACGACCATGGTGTTCTCGTCGTCGCCGAAGCGGGACTTGAAGTAGTCCACGAACAGGGGGCTGCCGAGCAGGTTGTCCACGGGGATATCAAAGAAGCCTTGGATCTGGGCAGCGTGCAGGTCCATGGTCAGCACACGGTCGGCGCCGGCGGTGGTGAGCATGTTGGCCACGAGCTTCGCGGAGATGGGGTCGCGGGGCTTGGCCTTGCGGTCCTGCCGGGCATAGCCGAAGTAGGGGATCACGGCGGTGATCCGGCCGGCGGAAGCACGCTTGAAGGCGTCGATCATCACCAGCAGCTCCATCAGGTTGTTGTTCACGGGGCCACAGGTGGACTGGATCACAAACACATCGGAGCCGCGAACGGTTTCGTAAATGGAGACGAAGCATTCTCCGTCCGAAAAGTTGCCGCACTCCAGGTCACCCAGAGGCAGCCGCAGTTCTTTGCAGATGGCCTCCGCCAGAGCGTGGTTGGAGTTGCCGCTGAAAATTTTCAGATCTTTGCCATGTGAGATCATCGTTACATCCCTCTCGATTTCGTAAGTATTTCGCAGGTGGACCGCTGAGCCAATCTAGCGGTGTCGTCACGAGTTTTCTCCTGCCGCAAGCCGACAGTATCTCTTTCTGCGCCTATTATAACAAAACTTCCTGCAAATTGCACCCATTTTCCGTGATTTTTTCCGAAAAAATTCGCTGGTATTTTGCAGGATTTTTTGCAGAAATGGACAGGGGGGAAAAGACACAGAAAAACGCCCGGCTTACCTTGACAGGCGGGCCGGGCTGGGCGAGGGACGCGCCTCAGTGGCAGCCTCCGCCGCAGCCGTGTCCTTCGCCGTGGTGGCTGCAGGTGTGGCCGCCGTCGTGGTGGTGGCAGAGGGCGTCGGGGTCAGCCACCAGCTTGCCCGCGGCGAAGTCCTGGGCGGCTTGGTCGGCGGAGCCGGTGACGCCGGGGAGGGGGAGGATGTTCAACTGAGAGAGGGCGTCGATGGCGCCGGGACCGATGCCGCCGCAGACCACGGCGCCGATGCCCAAGGCCCGGAGCAGGCCAGCCAAAGCCCCGTGACCTTGCCCGCCGGTGGGGAAGACCATGGAGCCACCCACCTGGCCGTTGGCGATGTCATAGATCTTAAAGGCGGGCGTTTTTCCGAAATGCTGGAAGATCTGACCTTCTTCATAGGGAATTGCGAGTTTCATGGGGAAAACCTCCTGGGATGTGATATGGGATCTGACCTGGTAAAAATAAGTTCTGTGGAATAGATGGATATGGCCAGATCTGGGAATCTAGGAAAACTGACCTTATAAAAAATGTTAAAACTGAGGGTTTTAATATATCCAGATGGTGTTATACTGCCGGTATCCCAACAAAATCAACGGTGTTCTGGAAGGAAACCGAGAATGGAGTTATACACTATGAATGATCGTTATAAGCTGAACAAGGAACTGGCCCAGATGCTGAAGGGCGGCGTCATCATGGACGTCACGACCCCGGAGCAGGCTCGCATCGCCCAGGAAGCCGGCGCTTGCGCCGTGATGGCGCTGGAGCGGATCCCCGCTGACATCCGCGCGGCTGGCGGCGTGTCCCGCATGAGCGACCCCAAGATGATCAAGGGGATCCAGGAGGCCGTTTCCATCCCTGTCATGGCCAAGTGCCGCATCGGCCACTTCGCCGAGGCCCAGATCCTGGAGGCCATTGAGATCGACTACATCGACGAGAGCGAAGTGCTGTCTCCCGCTGATGACGTGTATCATATCGACAAGACCCAGTTCAAGGTGCCCTTCGTCTGCGGCGCCCGTGACCTGGGCGAGGCCCTGCGCCGCATCGCCGAGGGCGCTTCCATGATCCGCACCAAGGGCGAGCCGGGCACCGGCGACGTGGTCCAGGCAGTCCGCCACATGCGTGCCATGAACGCCGAGATCCGCCGCGTCCAGGGCCTGCGTGACGACGAGCTCTTCGAGGCTGCCAAGCAGTTACAGGTCCCCGTGGAGCTGCTGCGCTATGTCAAGGAGAACGGCCGTCTGCCCGTGGTCAACTTCGCCGCCGGCGGCGTGGCCACCCCTGCTGACGCAGCCCTGATGATGCACCTGGGCGCCGAGGGCGTGTTCGTTGGCTCCGGTATCTTCAAGTCCGGCGACCCTGCCAAGCGTGCCGCCGCCATTGTCCAGGCCGTCACCAACTACAACGACCCCAAGAAGCTGGCCGAGCTGTCCACCGATCTGGGCGAGGCCATGGTCGGCATCAACGAGGACGAGATCGCCCTGCTGATGGCAGAACGGGGGAAGTAAGATGGCCATTGGGATCCTGGCCCTGCAAGGGGCCTTTGCCGAGCATGAGACCATGCTCGATCGGCTGGGGGCCGCGTGGTTTGAGATCCGCCAGAAGCGCGATCTGGAAAAGCCCCTGGACGGCCTCATCCTGCCCGGCGGCGAGAGCACCGTGATGGGCAAGCTCCTGCGCGACCTGGACCTGTTCGAGACGTTGCAGGAGAAGATCCGGGCTGGTCTGCCCGTCTACGGCACCTGCGCGGGCCTGATCTTGCTGGCCGACCAGGTGGAGGGCGGCATCCCCTGCTTCGCCACCATGGACCTGACCGCCAAGCGCAACGCCTACGGGCGGCAGCTGGGCAGCTTCCACACCGTGGCCCAGATGGAAGGTGTGGGCGAGATCCCCATGACCTTCATCCGCGCCCCCTATATCGCCGCCGTCGGCCCCAAGGCCCAGGTGCTGGCAGAAGTGGACGGCCACATCGTCGCCGCCCGCCAGGGGAACCAGCTGGTCACGGCCTTCCACCCGGAGCTGGATGAGGACACGTCCGTCCACCAGTATTTCCTGGACATGACCAAGTGATCTGCAAGTGATCCGGTTGCATGGCATTTGTATCTAAGTATCTCATAGAAAACAGGATGGCAGCTTGCCCCAGGCGGGGCAGGCTGCTGTCTGTTTGTCTGCCTGGAGAAGCTTAGAAAATGCCCAGCTTTTTCGCGGCCTCCACCAGCTCCGGGCGGCAGTCCGGGTGGGCCAGGTCGATCAGGGCGCGGGCGCGGTCCTGCGTGGTCAGGGGCTTGAGGTTCACGACGCCCTGCTCTGTCACTACATATTGCACGTCTGACCGAGGGGTGGTCACGATGGTCGCCGGGGGGAAGTAGGGGACGATGCGGCTCTTGAGAGAGCCGTCGGGATTTTGGCCGACCGTGGACTTAAAGGCCAAAAACGACTTGCCGCCCTTGGACATCTGCGCCCCGCGGATATAATCTCCCTGTCCGCCGGTGCCGCTGAACTGGTGGGGGCCGATGCCCTCCGCGGCCACCTGGCCGAAGAGGTCGATGGACATGGCCGTGTTGATCGAGATCATGTTTTCGTTCTGGGCGATGTTGGCCGGGTGGTTCACCACGGGGAAGGGACCGAAGTACATCTTCTCGTTGTGGTCCAGAAATTCATACAGGGCCTTCGAGCCGAAGGCGAAGCCCACCACGGACCGGTGGGGGATGAACTTAGGGCGGCTGTTGTTGATGACACCCTCCTGCATCAGGACCATGAGAGCATCGGACATCATTTCCGTGTGGCAGCCCAGGTCGTTTTTCGTCCGCAGACCGTAGGTCACGGCGTTGGCGACGCCGCCGATGCCGATCTGCAAACAGGCCCCGTCCGGAATCTCGTCCAAAATATACTGGGACATGGCCGCCGTTTCCGGGTCGGCCTCCATGACGCCGCCGGGGATCGTCTCTTTCTCCACATCCGCCCGGACAAGGTACTGGGCGGCGGAGAGAGGAACGAGGGTATCCAGACCCGTCACATAGGGGGAGAAGCGATTGATCTGAAACACCACCGTCGGCGTTTCCTCGATGATATAGGGGTGCATGCAGCAGCCGGAGGCGCTCAGACTGACGAAGCCGTTTTCGTCGGGGAGAGAGACATCCAGAAACGCGATATCCGGCAAAAACGTTTCGTGGCACCAGATGTCCACCTGACCCAGGTGGACGGAAGTGAAGTCGGCCCGCCCTGCTTTCAGCGCCCGGCGCTCCTCATAGCCCATGAAGTAGGTAGAGATATGGAAGGCATCCGGGTTGGCGCAGTCCAGAAACGTCATGGGCGGGATGATGTTGGAGCAGCCGATGGTTACGTTCTCCAGCTCCTCAGACCGGGCGGCCAAGGCATCGGCGATGGCACGGGCATAGCTGGTGCAGCAGCCGATATAAACTTTTTGCCCGCTTGTTACCAGGGCTGCAGCCTGCGCGGGGGTCAGTTCGGGGGGAATTTGTGTCGCCATGCGCTCAGCCCTCCGCCGTCAGCTCGACGGTGTCCAGCAGGTCCTGCATGCCCTGGAAAAACTGGCTGATGTGCCAGCCGTCCACGGCGGCGTGGGAGATGCTCAGGGAGAAGGGCAGGGTCAGCTTTCCATCGTGCTCCGTGAATTTGCCATAGGTCAGGACGGGGAAGAGATGGGGCTGCCCGCCGGGGACCACAGTGGCGTAGCCGGTGAAGTCCAGCCAGGGGACGCAGGAGATGCAGTAAAAATTCCAGGGCTGGCCGCCTTTGGGCTTCATGCCGTGGACGTTGCCGTAGGTTTCCAGGTCAGCCAGGAACGCCCGGTAGAACGTAGGGAAGTCCTCATCGTGGGCGGTCCAGAGGTCGGAGAACGTGTGGTCGTCTTCGTGGAAAACGGTGTAGTTGGGGTGCAGGACATCGTGGGTGCCGAGGGTGCCGCTCTGGTCCACGGCCAGCCGGAAATCCGGGTGGGAGAGGAGGGTGTGGGAGACGCACCAGATGAAGGCAGGATAGAATTTGATGTGATTTTTTTGCAGCATGGCCCGGAACTTGGTCACATCCAGGTGGGTGGTGACGGAGTTGGCGCAGGGGAGGGTGTTGCGGTAATAGGCAAAATGCTCCCGGCGGGGCCAGGTGCTTTGGTCGATGGGGGTGAACATGGGGAGGGGCCTCCTTCTATCGGTTTCATAGGCTTGTTGCTTTTGATTATAGAGGATTTGAGGGGAAAAGCAAGGGGGCGCGGGCCAGTCAGAAAGGCCGCCCCCGGTGGGAGCGGCCTTTGCAGTGCGATTCGATCTAATTCAGTAATTAAATAGGAGAGCTTCTTACTTGGTGTAGTCGTAGAAGCCCTTGCCGCTCTTGCGGCCCAGACGGCCGGCGCGGTACAGGACCTTGTACAGGTGAGCGGGACGATACTTGGAGTCGGCGGTCTCCTGATACAGGGACTCCATGACGCTGATCATGATGTCGATGCCGATGGCGTCGGCCAGCTTCAGGGGGCCCATGGGCAGGTTGTAGCCCAGCTCGCAGGCCTTGTCGATGTCCTCATAAGAGCAGACGTTCTCGCCGGCCAGGATGGCGGCCTCATTCATCATGGGGCACATGACGCGGTTGGCGATGAACATGGGCACGTCGGTGACGGTGACGAACTCCTTGCCGAAGCCCTTGGCGATGGCCTTGCCGGTCTCGATGGTGTCGGCAGAGGTGTCATAGGCGTTGATGATCTCCACCAGCTTCATGGCGGGCACGGGGCTGAAGAAGTGCATACCCAGGAACTTCTCGGGACGCAGAGAAGCGGTGGCCAGCTCGGTGATGCTCAGGGAGGAGGTGTTGGAGACGAAAATGGCCTCGGGCTTCACGATGGGAGCCAGCTTGGCGAAGGCGTCCTTCTTCAGCTCCATATCCTCGATCATGGCCTCGAAAACGATGTCGACGTTGGCCAGGTCGTTCAGGTCGGTGGTGGCCTTCAGGCGGCCCAGCATCTCGGCCTTCTTTTCCTCGGTGATCTTGCCCTTGGCGATCTTCTTGTCAAAGCCCTTCTGGATGCCGGCGACGCCCTTCTCCAGGGTGGGGGTCCGGTGGTTGTAGAGAACCACGTCGTAGCCGCCCTCGAGAGCGACCTGGGCGATGCCGCGGCCCATCAGGCCGGCGCCGTACACACCAACAGTCTTAACTTCCATGTTGTTGCAACTCCTTTAATTTCCATAAAAATACAATGGGTCCCCCGGTGCGGGGGAATGCTATAATACATAGCCCTCCGGCAGAGCCGGAGACGCTTTTTTCATTCAAAAAAGATTTCATTTCAATGAGAAAGAAGGAAAAAGAAAAAGCAGCAGGGCGAACAAAAGGCCAAACCCTGCCATTTTCTAACGTTTGTCTTATTGTACAGGATGAACCCCTCTGCGTCAAGGGCTGTTTCTAAATTTTTCACAAATTTTTTGTAGAAGGGTTCCCCTATGCCGCCGGGGGGAGGGGAGGGGAGAAATCTCAGTTTTTGTCTATGTTGTAAGGTTTCTGCCTTGATTTTTTGTTGATTTCGCTTGCAAGTTTCGGAAAATGAAAAAAAATTATAGTACGATTACAGTATGGGAAAAGCCAAAAATAATGAAACTATGGCATGCGCCGCCTTTTTTGTTATGGTATAATAGGCCGTGTAGAAGTTGCCCGTATTGTAAGCCGTATTGTAAGCATTGCCGCGGGCATCCTTCTCTTGCCCAGGCAATGTGATATGGCCTGTTACGTAAGAATTATTTTACAGGAGGAATCTTAACATGGAATTCAAACTGAATGAAGACCAGCAGATGATCCACGACCTTGCGAAGGACTTTGCTGAGACCGTTCTGCAGCCCCGCATCGACGAGATCGAGCAGGGTGAGATGGTTGAGGTCAGCAATGGCCAGAAGCATCCCCAGCTCCCCCACGACATTCACCAGCAGCTGGCTGAGTGCGGCTTCATCGGCATCTCCTTCCCCGAGGAGTACAACGGCCTTGGCATGGGCCACGTCGAGCAGGCTATCGTCATCAAGGAACTCAGCCGCGTGTCTCCCTCCGTCGGTAAGTGCCTGGACGTGTACATCCTGGGCCTGGAGGCTCTGGACCTGTATGCTTCCCCCGAGCAGAAGGAAAAGTATCTGGCTCCCTGCTGCAGCGGTGAGCAGACCGTCTCCTTCGCTTTCACCGAGCCCGAGACCGGTTCCGACCCCAAGATGCTGAAGACCCGTCTGGAGAAGCAGGCCGATGGCACCTACAAGCTCAACGGCGTCAAGCGCTTCATCTCCAACGCTGGTTATGACGGCCCCTGCGTCCTGTTCGCTCTGCAGAAGGACGAGGAGTCCGGCAAGGACCTGGTCACCGGCCTGGTCATCGACAAGTTCTGCGAGGGCTACTCCATCTCCTCCCCCTGGGAGAAGATCGGCTATCGCGGCTCCGAGGTCTATGATATCTTCATGGACGACATCGTGGTCACCGAGGACCAGATCCTGGGCAAGCCCGGCGACGGCTTCACTCAGCTGCTGGGCACCACCGCTTACGGCAAGCTGGGCTTCACCGCCGTGTTCGTCGGTACCGCCCTGGGTGCTGCAGACATCGCTCTGAAGTACTGCCAGGAGAAGCTGCACCGCGGCAAGTCCATCACCAAGTTCCCCACCACTCAGCTGCGTCTGTCCACCATGCTGACCTATGCTCACACCGCTGAGCTGCTGCTGCTGGAGGCTGCTGACTACTGCGACCACAACCACTTCGCCAACGACGACATCGCTACCATGCGTGCCGTTCAGGCTCGTACCGCTCAGGCTAAGGGCTATGCTGCTGAGACCGCTACCAAGGTCGCTACCATGGCTGTCAACGCAATGGGCGCTTACGGTGTCTGCGACGAGTATCAGGCAGAGCGCTTCGTGCGTGATGCTGCTGTGGCCCCCAACATCGAGGGTTCCGGCGACATCCAGTACCTGATCCACGGCATGTACGTCGCTGCCAACGGCAACACCAACTGAGTTTAAGCGATCTATTGTTTTGTTGCTTCCGCTGGCCGGCCCCCTGTGGGCCGGTCGGCGTAAGTTAAATAGGTCCAATGGCCCCTCAAAGGCCAAATATAACAATGGAGGATTTTTACTATGAAACCCGTGTATCCTGCTGCTAGAGAGCTGCCCTCTTACGAGAACCTGCTGCTCGAGATGGTCGAGCCCAACATCCTGAAGGTCACCCTGAACAGACCCAAGGCTTACAACGCTCTGTCCCACGGCCTGGTTTCTGACCTGACCGAGCTGGCTAAGTGGCTGGTCGATGAGTACTACAACATCCGCGTTGTCCTGCTGTATGGCGGCGACGAGGGCAAGGGCTTCTGCGCTGGCCTGGACGTCAAGCAGGGTCTGACCGACTACGAGGAGACCGTCCCCGGCTTCTATCACTATCAGATCAAGCTGGGCGAGCTGGAGTGGTTCATCTCCAAGACTCCTCAGCCCTGGATCACCCTGATCGACAACGTCTCCGCTGGCGGCGGCTTCTCTCTGGCTATGTGCTCTGATATCCGTATCTGCACCCAGACTGCTCGCTTCTCCTGCTTCTATGCCAACGTCGGCATCGGCGGCTGCGACATGTCCTCCTCCTACTTCCTGCCCCGTCTGATCGGCACCGGCCGTGCATTCGAGATGATGCTGACCGGTAACTTCATCAACGCTGATGAGGCTTGGAACCTGGGCCTGGTGTCCAAGGTCGTTGAGGATCGTGCTGCTCTGGTTCCCGCTGGCCTGGAGCTGGCTCGCGTCATCGCTGCTAAGGATCCTATGGCTGTCCGTCTGACCCGCGAGGCTATGCGTGCTAACGTCGACGCTGCTGGCTTCGACAACGCTCTGCAGGTCGAGAACCGCAACCAGACCCTGATGATCGCCCACAACGTCAACAAGGACGCTTCTCAGGATCCCATCGGCAAGTATTGGATCGAGGATCGTACCGATCCCCAGAAACCCAAAGGAGCCAACTAATTCAATTTGATTTGAATTTCTTAGACCTCCGGCTTCGGCCGGAGGTCTATTTTTTGGATCATGCAGCCTCCGGCTTCGGCCGGAGGGCTTTTTTATGCCCTAACCACTCTTACCAAAACATCCGGTTTTGGCGCAAAAAATCAGCCGAAAAATAGGGGAGGGGAAACAGAAGAAGGTTCTGTCCCTGGTTCTCTGCGTGGCTATGATGCTGTCCGTCATG
>OLOG01001501.1_pt1 | contig 13720 bp, 14 predicted proteins | sample 1672351 | NCBI WGS metagenome assembly OLOG01 (sample SAMEA3136674, study PRJEB25190) | human gut metagenome | biome: human gut; feature: human-associated habitat; material: faeces | place: Austria | collected 2013 | reverse complement strand
CAGAAATGTGACCGGGGGATTTTTTAGTATCCATGTCTAAAATTTAAGCGCTTACATTTATTATTCCCATTTACGCCCAAAATACAATATAATGTTAAAAGAGAAAACTTTTAAGGAGCACTTAACAATGAAAAACTTATTCAAACACGAAAAGGTTGCAATATTACTAATTCTTATTTCTATTATCCTTTTATTTGTTTCATGCTGTCCAGGAGGCATAGAAGAAGCCACAGGTATATTACAGGGAATTGCAACAGGAATCATGTCGGGAACTATATTAGCTATGATAACTGGTATAAAAAGCAGAGAATCTGCAGATATAGAAGAAAAATATGACACGCTGCATAAATTTAATGGGTGTTTATTAGATATGATGCAGTTACATTCAACTTTATATCATAATACTTATCACGGAAAAATAAACGGAAATGATTATGAGACATATTTAAAATATATAGAGGATACGTGGAATGGTTACTATGATATATATACGAAAATTAGAAAAACAGAGTCTGATGTCCAGTCGGTTTTGGATTCGGAGACTTTTTCGGAAGTCGAAGAATTAAAAGATGTCATAGATAGTGATGTCTGGGAAATCCCTCAAGGTATTAAAATCTGTAAAATGAATGGAAATAAAAATATAAAAGATTTAGATCGGTTAAAGGATAAATTATATAGTAGTCAAAGTAAAGCCTATGAAATATTTTTCAAAAGTAATATGCTGGAGAAAGAACTTGGTGAGAAAATGAAACGGATAAAGAGTTCATTAATCTAGATCTTAAGGTCAGATATTTAAATAGACAGACTATAATAATTAAAAACCAACCAAGGAGCCACAAATGTACAATTTTTCAAACCTAAGCGACTACGAATTCGAACGGCTATGCAAGGACATCATGCAGAAACGTCTGGGCTGTAAATTACATACCTTTGCCCAGGGACGTGACGGCGGGATTGATATCACGGATGATCCGGTAACGAATCATATCGTTATCCAGGTAAAGCGGATCACGAAAGGAAGCTTTGCCGGCCTGCGCAGAAAGCTGAAAGATGAACTGGACAAAGTAAAGCAGTTTAAGCCGGACAGATACTACATCTGCTGTTCGATGGAACTGACTGCAGCGAATAAAAAAGAAATATACGAAATGTTCACTCCGTATATGCAAAGTGCAGGAGATATTCTGGCATATTCGGAGCTTAATGATTTCCTGGAAATGGCGGAGAATGCAGAAATCGTCCGGAAGCATTATAAGCTCTGGCTGGATTCGACAAATGTATTGAATGAATTGCTGAATCAGAAGATTTTTATAGATTGTGAATCGCTTCTTTATAATATGGATGAATATCAGAAGGAATTTGTAGACACGGACTGTTATAAGGAGTGCATCAAGATTCTGGAAGAGGAGCGTATGCTTCTGCTTCTTGGAATGCCGGGAACGGGTAAGACGATGACGACCAGAATGCTGGCGCTCTATTTTGCGGCAAATGAGTACCGGATCCGTTATACGACGAATGGTGATCTGGGTGACCTGAAGAATGCGCTGTCTTCGGATAAAGATAAGAAAGAAGTAATCCTTCTGGATGACTGCCTGGGACAGCATTATTTCCGGATGAAAGAGGTAAAGCCGGGCGAACTTTTGAGCTTGATCAAATACATAGCAATGAATAAGCAGAAGATGCTGATCATGAACTCACGTGTGACGATCTTTCAGGAAGCGAAAGAACAGTCGGTTGAGTTAAAGCAGTTTGTGGAAGATGAACGGTTTCGTATTAAAATCCTGGACATGAACAGACTGTCGGTGGTGGATAAAGGAAGAATCCTGCGGAATCATCTGTTCGCGAAAGAGGTGCCGGAGGAGTATTACCGGGATATCTGCCGGGATCGGAATTACAGCAAGATTGTGCAGCATAAGAACTACACACCGCGGATCATGGAATATGTGACGAGAAAAGCAAATTATAAGGATGTCCAATCGGAGAAGTATTATCTGTTTATCGCGGACTGTCTGAACAACCCGAGGGAGATCTGGAGAGATGAATTCATGAGCCGGATCCGGCCGGAAGACAGGATATTTCTTACGACATTATATTCTCTTACGGATACAACGATAGAGCTGCCACGTCTGCAAAGGGCATTCTATAAGCGTATTAAGAACGAGATACAGATCGATACCAGCCGCGACGTGTGGGAAAGTGTCCTGCGCCGGCTGGAAGGTGCATTTATTATACTGATTGACCGGAACGGGCAGAAGGAGATCGGGGTTCTGAATCCGTCGGTGAATGATTTTCTGAAAGAATATCTGGAAGAGAACGTGCCTGAAAGAGAGAATATCAGAAGATGTGCCATAGATGCAAGACAGATAGAAAGAGGATTTTCAGATGAGATAAAAGATTTGCTTGAAACGGGAAGAATTCTGGAGTTCTATTTTGAAAATGATGAAGACAGATATAATATGGTTGTAAATGGAATCTGTGATTATGGTGTGCTGCATGAACGGTATAAGAATCTGATAAGAGATTTTATGAATGATCTTGCGGAAAAAGTTCTGTTTTATGTAAATAGAAAATGCCGGATGTTTGTCATGCTTTTGTCGGAACAATTCGATCAGGTATATGAGACCAGAAAGAATCTGAACAAGAGTAAGATAGAAAAAGTGCTTGGAAGAATGGCACTGGAGGATTTTAAGACATTCATTTGGACAGTCGAAAGGCAGAATGTTGGATTTCTATATGATGAATATGGGGAGGAGATTGCAGAAGCACTTTCTGCTGCAGTGACGGGATATGCATATAATGTACCGGCGATTGACTATCTTGGATATTCGGACATTCAGGAAGCAGCGGAACTGAATCTGGTAGAATATGATGGTGATATAGATGTTGATGATCAGGCTGTGAAAGAAATGCTAAAAGATGAGCTGACTTACAGGGTGCGGGAGGATATGTTTGATATGACAGCAGACCTGCCGGATCCGTGGGGAAAGAGAATCAGGGAAGAGATAGAAGAGGTAGACATATATATAGATGGTGTCGGCACTTGTATTGATAATTTCTGGAAAGACAGAGACAGGGCATGCACAGGTGAATTGCCGCAGGAAAATCCTGCCGCAGAAATGATCCTGGACGAGATTTTTCGCTAAATTTCTGCTGAATTGACATTCATTTTCATTTTACAAACAGCGCTATATGAAGTATAATCTAATGTAAAGCTTTTTTAGAAAGAGGTATTATATATTAATATGAACATAGAGCAATACATCATAGACTGTTTAAGATCTGTGATCTGTGGGGAAGACCTTTCTCTGCCGGAACTGGATCCTGAGCAGCAGAAAAAGGTATATAAGACAGCGGTCCGTCAGGATCTGGCGCATCTGGTATCGTATGCTATGCGAAAGAAGGGACTTCCGGTAGAAAAGGAATTTTCTGATCAGGAGAATCTGGCAGTTTACCGGTACACACATCAGGCGCTGGCACTGGAAGAGATCGGGTACCTGTTCGGGCAGGAGGAGATTCCGTACCTTCCGCTCAAAGGTTCGGTACTGAGGGGATATTATCCGGAAGCATGGATGCGTACAAGCAGCGATACCGATGTTCTGATACAGGAAAAGGATTTTGAAAGAGCGAAGAAAATACTGACGGAGAAGGCGAGGTTTCGGTTTGAATCCGGCAATCTGAAGGATGCAAGCTTTTACCGGGATGAATGTGTGCATCTGGAATTGCACCGCAATCTGGTGCGGGACAAAGTGCAGGATGTGTTCCTTTCGGAACATGTATGGGAGCAGGTGGAATGGAACGGTATGCATTGCACGATGCCGGATGAATTATTCTACTGTTTTCATATAGAACATATGCTCCGGCATTTTGAGACGGGAGGCTGTGGTATCCGGTTCTTCCTGGATCTGTGGATCCTGAATCACAGAGACGGACATGACCGGGTGAAAAGAGAAGCGCTGTTAGAACAAAGCGGCAGAAAGAAGTTCGAAGAGACTGCAAGACATTTATCCGAAGTCTGGTTTGGCGGGCAGGAGCATACAGAGCTGACACGGAAGATGGAGCATTTTCTGTTCCGTGCGGGTGTGTATGGGACGATTGAGAACTGGGCACTGGTACAGGAAGTGCAGTGCGAAAGTAAGGTGAAGAGCGTGCTTGGCCGTCTGTGGCTTCCATATGAGCACCTCTGCTGGTCGTATCCGGAGCTTAGGGGGCGGAAGTATCTGCAGCCATATTATGAAGGCAAGCGTTTCTTACAGATGATCCTGGATGGAAGGTGGAAGCGCAGTGTGAAGGAGCTGACGGCGAACTGGACAGTGGATGTGAAGAAGAAGGAAGAGATGAGCAGGATGCTGGAAGAGCTGGGATTGAAGCAGGATACCAGAATAAGGAATGAAAAATAAGAAGTGAAAGTAAGCGAATATGAAAGATAAGAGACGAGTGACAGAAGGGCAGACACTTCGGTGGCTGTACCGTTATAATAAGAGATATCTGTGGGCAGTCCTTCTTCTTGCATTGAATTCGGCTGCGATATCCGGAAGCTTTATCCTGCTCGCGCTGGTATCAAAGCATATCCTGGATGCGGCGACGGGAAGTGATAAAGGTGATATTGGTCTGTATTGTGTGGCACTGATTGGTGTGATCGGATTACAGGCGCTTCTAAATATCATCAATGCGAATCTGCGGATACGGGTGTCTACCAGAATTGAGATGAATATGCGACAGCGGATGTTCCGTCTGCTTTTGAAAAAACAATATGGAGAAGTGAAGCTGATACATTCCGGAGAGATCCTGAACCGTCTGACGAGTGATATCGAAGTGATTGTATCGGGAATTGTATCGATCATCCCACAGTTTATTGCGATTGCAACGAGATTGGTGGGTGGTCTGGTCGTTTTATTCGCGGTAGATAAGAAGTTTACGATGGTCATTTTAGCAGGAGGACTTCTGGTAGCCGGAAGCAGCCGGATCTGCAGTGGAAAATTCCGGAATCTTCATAAAGAAGTGCAGCGGACGAATGGAAAGGTGCGTGGATTCCTGCAGGAATGTATAGAAAATATTGTTGTGATCAAATCATTTGCCAATGAAAGTCCGATCCAGAAACAGCTGGACAGGTATCAACAGGAGAATTATGAGGTGCGAAAGAGGCGCACGGCGGTCAGCAACATTGCGAATACGGCTGTATATGTATTATTTACCGGAGGATATTACGTCGCGATGGTATGGGGAGCTTTGCAGATTGCGGGCGGTCAGATGACGTTCGGTGTTCTGACTGCATTTCTGCAGATTATTGATCAGATCAAAGCTCCGTTCCGCAATATGTCCGGACTTTTGCCGGAGTATTACAGTATGACGGCTTCAGCAGAACGTCTGATGGAGCTGGAAGTGCTGCCGGATGAGACGTATGGAACAGATATTACGGATGTAAAGACATTTTATGAAGAGATGAAAGCGATACATCTGGAAGACGGCACGTTTACATATGAAGACGGGGAAATGGTTCTGGAGCATGCAGAACTGACGATAGAGAAAGGAACCTTCATGGCAATAGTCGGACCGTCGGGAGCAGGAAAAAGTACACTGATTAAGCTGCTTCTGAATCTGGCGGAGCTGCAGGAGGGAAGCCTGTATATAGAGACGGCGGAGGGAAGGCAGATGATCAGCGCGGGAATGCGGAGTATATTTGCCTATGTTCCGCAGGGCAATCTGATCCTTTCGGGAACGATCCGGGATAATATTACATTTGGTAATAGTGATGTGGAGGAGCCGGAGGTAGTACGTGCGGCAGAGCTTGCATGTATTGCAGAGGATATTGAGACATTTCCGGAACGCTATGATACCATGATCGGAGAACGGGGAATCGGTCTTTCGGAAGGGCAGGCACAGCGGATCGCGATTGCGCGTGCAATCTTAAATGAGGCGCCGGTTCTGCTTCTGGATGAATGTACTTCGGCATTGGACGGGGATACAGAAGAGCGGCTGCTTCGGAATCTGAAGCAATTGAAGAACCGGACAATCGTGTGTATCTCGCATAAGGATACCACGATCCAGAGCGCGGATGAGATTGTAAGGCTGGAAGATGGGAGATTTAAGTTAAGGAGAAAGAATGGATAGAGAAGACAGAGAACATGTGTTGAAGATTGTGGCGGTTGTGGTGTGTGTGATCGGAGTGATTGCATTGATGTTCATGGTATATAGTGATAAGAAAGAACGTGCACGGGATCAGCAGGCGGCGACGGCAGATGAGAAAAGAGAGATGTCGGCATATGGTATGGCAAAGACAGAGTATCAGACGAAATGCATGGAATGGAAGAAAAAAATAAAAGCAAAATCTTACGGGAATCTGGATGTCGTGCTTACAGTAGATTCCATTGATCGAAGTATCTATGATTATGTGTTTCAGGAGATGATGCAGGTGGATTATTGTGGGACATTGGTGCTGTATGATGGAATTGCACCGGGGGATCGTCCGGAGGACATGACACGAGAGGAATTTGATGTGATGAGATCATCCGGATGGAATTATGCATTTGGACTTACAATATCAGCCAAAGATGATCTGACTGGATGGAAAGAGGCACTGGATCAGGCGGTGTCTCAGTGGGACGGAAAAGGAATTGGACAACCGTCAGTCTTTATCTGCAGGGAAGATCAGTATGCGGAAGGTATGGACGAAAGTCTGAAAAAATATAATATTACAGCATTGGTTGTTATGAAAGATAAAAAGATTGGTCTGGCTGAAACTTATAAGAGTGACTGGAATGTACTGGATAGCATTATGCTGAAGGAGAATTACAGTAATGTGACAACGATGATGAAAGAGGCATTGGCGAATGGAAGATCGATGGGTATCACATTTGGAAAAGTGCTTGAGACACCGGAAGATAAGAATCAGGAATTAAGTCAGAAGAAGTTCGGTCAGTTCATATCCCAGCTGCAGGATATGGAAAAGAATGGTGCAAAGATAGTGAACTATCAGGAGTATGCGGCGGACAGACAGGCATCGAATACAGAGCTGGCGCAGTTAAAGGAAGAATATCAGCAGTACAAAACGGAACAGAAGGCACATTTGGAAAAATTGAAAAAAGAAGGAAAGGATAAATAGAATGAAGATTAAAGAGGGATTTGTATTAAGAGAAGTTGCAGGAAAAGGTGTTGTGATTGCAATTGGGGAAGCAAGTAAGGAATTTCATGGAATGATCAACTTAAATTGTACTGGTAAGGATATCTGGCAGGGAATCAGTGAAGGAAAGACTGCGGAAGAGATTGCGGAGAAACTGACAGAAGATTATGAAGTGGAATTGGATAAAGCCATAGAAGATACCGGGAAACTGATCGATAAGATGCGGGAAGCCGGAATTCTTGAGGAGTAAGAAATGCATATAGAGGATATAATCCGGGAAAATGGAGTATATGTCAGCACTACAGCAGGTATCAGCATGTACCCTATGCTTCGGAACAGAAGAGATACAATCGTGATCCGGCCGGTAAAAGGAAGGTTGAAACGATATGATGTACCACTTTACAGGCGGGGGGAAGATTATGTTCTTCATAGAATTGTGAAAGTGGAGCGGGACAGTTATACGATTTGTGGAGATAACTGTATTGCGAAAGAATACGGAATCAGAGATGAGCAGATCATAGGCGTGCTGGATCAGTTTTTCAGAGATGGAAAAGAAGTGGATATGAATGGCTGGAAATACCGGATGTATACACGCGTCTGGGTAGCGTGCTATCCGGTACGCCTTGTTTGCATGCGGATTGTATTTGCGGTAGGAAGACGTGTGAAAAGACTGAGAAGTGAAAAGATATAAAATGAGAAGTAAAAAGATGGAGGAGACATGGAATTTAAGATAAGGCTTGCAGATAAAGTGATCGCGGTCCACAGTCTGTATGATACAATGAAGGCTTATTGCGGAGATTATGTGGTGGATGATTCCGAAGAAGAACAGTTCATGATAGAGATTTCGCAGGGAGATATCCGGAACGAACAGGAAGAGGCTGTGCGTACAGAAGAACAGAAACCACAGTATACGCCGCAGTATCTGGAAACGTTGGCAGTTCTTCGCAAGATTGCAGAAGATATGCCGAAGTGGAAGAGTTTCCTGATGCATGGTGCCGTGATATCCTGTAATGGGGATGCCTATATGTTTACTGCACCGAGCGGAACCGGAAAATCAACACATATCTCTCTTTGGAGAAAGTATCTGGGAGATCAGGTGCAGGTAATAAACGGAGATAAGCCATTTCTGTCAGTTGAAAAATCTGAAGTCCGTGCATATGGTACACCATGGGCCGGCAAAGAAAAGTGGCAGACCAATATGGATGGTGAACTTAAAGGAATCTGTATCCTGGCACAGGCCGAAAAGAACCAGATCCGGCGTCTGGAGACAGAAGAAGCGCTTCCTTACCTGATCCGGCAGATATATTTTACAAATGATCCGGAGAATGCGGGAAGAGTACTGGAGCTTTTGGATGAGCTGCTCCGTGTGGTGCCGGTGTGGTATCTGGAATGTGATATATCTGAAGAGGCGGTACGGACAAGCTTTGAGGCAATGACAGGGCAGCGGTTTGAAGTGAAGAATACGTTAAGATAACGATATCGTAGAAAATGCACAAAAGCAGTAAGGAAACTATAGAAAAAGCCGGTAAAATAACGAAAACGGAAGAACGATATTTTTTATAATAAAAAACCCCCTTTTCATTTTTAAAAAGACGCATTATAATATAAAAGCGAATGCCTTGTAGTATAGGGTGAAAATGTCAAAATAAAAGCGTGGAGGATTATAATGGAGGAAAAGATAAGAAATACAGAAGATATGCAGATCGATCTGTTAGAACTGGCCGGAGTATTATGGAGAAAGCTTTGGGCGATTGTTGCATGTCTGGTGATTGGTGCGGTACTTGCAGGTGGTTATACAAAACTTATGGTTACTCCTCAGTATACGGCTACTTCTATGATATATATTCTGGGACAAACAACCAGTATTTCATCGGTCGCGGATTTGCAGCTTAGTTCGGAATTAACGGCAGATTTTACAATCATGGCAAAAAGCAGACCGGTTATTCAGAGCGTAATTAAAGAACTGGATTTAAATATGTCATATGAACAGTTAGTTGGAGCAGTTAATTTGGAGAATCCTACAGATTCACATATTCTGAAGATTCACGTAACAAATTCCGATCCGAAGCTTGCAAAGACAATTTCAAATGCTATGGCAGAAGCGGTTGCAGAGAATATTTCATCTGTAATGGCAACGGATAAACCAAGTATTGCGGAGAAGGCAATTACACCGAAGGCACCATCGAGCCCGAATCTGACGAAGAATATTGCAATGGGAGGAATTGTTGGTGCGGCAATTGCGGTTGCAATTATTGTGCTGGGTTATCTGTTAGATGATACGATTAAGACGGAAGAAGATGTAAGAAAATATCTGCAGCTGAATACCCTTGCAGAGATTCCAATGGAGAAAAAGAACAGAAGGAAGACTGCATAATGAAAAATAAAGTGCGAAAAGGACTGGGAATTCTGATGATTCTGTTGTCTGTCTGCTGTATCGGTTTTATTGTGTGGTATGAATACCACAAAGCAGATAATGCGGATGTCTATTCAAAAGTGCAGAAAGAAGCAGTTGATAATAAGAAGAAAGACACAGATTCTTCTGATAACACGGAACAGAAAGACACATATGTAAGTCCGATTGATTTTGATTCATTAAAAGAGACGAATCCGGATATCTATGCATGGATTGAAATTCCGGATACAAAGATCAACTATCCGATTGTACAAAGTGCAGAAGATGATACATATTATCTGAATCATACGATAGACGGAAAATCCGGATATCCGGGATCTATCTATACGGAGTCCTTGAATGCAAAAGATTTTTCGGATTACAATACAGTGATTTATGGGCACAACATGAAAGATGGAAGTATGTTCCAGGGATTACATGCGTATGAAGATTCGCAGTACCTGACAGAACATCCGTATGTGTATATCTATACACCGGAGAAAAAGCTGACATACCGTATTTTTGCAGCAGTGGTGTATGGTAATGAACATATTCTGAACAGCTATGATTTTACAGATGCATATCAGAGACAGTTGTATTTGAATTCGGTTCAGGGTTCAAGAGACATGAAAGACAGCAGAGATGAATCGGTACAGGTGGATACAGACAGTCACATATTGACGCTGAGCACCTGTATCGGAGGACGGCCGGAGAACAGATATATAGTAGAGGCGGTGCTGATGGATGAATAAGAAAAAATGGGTTGTGGTATGTGCGGTACTTGTTGTTGGCATAATTATATTGGCTGGAATTACGATAAAGATAAAACAAGGACAACCAAGTCAGAGTACTGTGGCAGAACCGGATGATGAGGAAGACAGCAGCATTACCTACAAAGGGAAAAAGTATAAATATAATTCGGATATTACAACTGTGTTGTTTCTTGGGGTGGACAGTTCAGAAGAAGCAACAGTGAATAGCACGGCAGGAAACAGTGGACAATCTGATACAATCCTGTTGCTTGTTATGAATAAGAAGAAACAAACAGCAAAAATACTGGAGATATCCAGGGATACCATGACGGATATTTCTATTTATGATGAATCCGGTACATTTCTTGCTAAGGAAAAAGCGCAGATTGCATTGCAATATGCTTATGGGAATAGTACGAGAAAGTCCAGCCAGTTGACAAAGAATACTGTGTCGGATTTGTTATATGGGGTTCCAGTGCGTTCCTGCATTACATTGTATGTGGAAGGTATTTCGAAGATCGTAGATGCGATTGGAGGAGTCAGTATTACAGTGCCGGAAGATTACACAGTGATTGATCCGTCATTTGCAGCAGGGGCACAGCTTACTTTGAATGGTGTACAGGCTGAAAAGTATGTACGCTATCGTGATACTGCAGTTACCGGAAGTAATGCGGATCGTATGAACCGGCAGAATCAGTTTATTATGGCATTGATTCATCAGTTGAAACAATCAGATATAAAAGAGTTATATAGCCTGATTGAAAACAGTGCCGGAGAATATCTGTATACGGATATGTCTGCCGGACAGATGAAAACACTGGCAGAGTATGAGATCGATGATCAGACAGAATCGCTTCCGGGAAATATGACTGCAGGAGAGGAACACGATGAGTTCTATTTGGATGATGCGCAGGTATACGAAAAAATTCTGAAAATGTTTTACAAACCGGTAAGCAAGTGATATAATGAAAAACGATAGATAGGCTGGATTAATTTTCAGATACAAAAATAAGAAAATGGAGGGACAGGCAATGAGAAAGAATGTGAAGAAGATTGTATGCGTTATGATGGCCGCAGTCATGATTCTGGCAATGGGCGTTACCGCATTTGCAGCAAATAGTCCGACTGTGAACGGTGTAGTAAAAGCACAGTCTGGAAAAGATGCCAATGGAAGAGCAATTACTTTTTCTTTGAGACGGCCAGATGCCAGCTATAATTCAGCAATTGCATCACTTCAGAGTGTAGAAGGACTGAAAGCTGTTCTTGGTGCGAACTATTATGCCGGAATGGAAGTCGTAGATGTACGTTCTATAACGCTTGATCAGTCAGATGTTACATATCCTATTACACTGACGTTCAGTGTGCCGGGAGTTGTTGCAGGTACACATGTAGCAGTTCTTGCTTATGTGAATGGCGAATGGGTTGTATTAGACTGCGTAGCAGGTAATGGTACGATTACTGTAACATTTGCAAATGCCGACCAGTTGAAATGTGTTGCATTTGTAGTGGACAAGAGCACGGCAACAGGTTCTACAGGAAAGGTATCTCCGAAAACAGGAGAGACAACAACAATTCCTGCTATGGCAGCTGCAGCTGTTGTATTAATGATTGGTGGAATTTACTGTCTTCGTAAAAGAGAAGTAAGATAATACAGATTGATCAATGTTGGGAAATTCTCTTTCTGGGATGGAATGTTTCAGAAAGAGTTTTTTTCGTTATGACTGCTGAGGTATATAGATGATTTTAACAGATATTCATTGTCATGTTCTGCCGGAGGTAGATGATGGGGCACAGAGTAAAAGAATCATGCGGGTGATGCTGAACCGGATGTACAGGGATGGAGTCCGCAGGATTATCGTGACACCACATTACCGTAAGGGAATGTTCGAGCCATCAATGGAAGAAATAGAGTGTAAATATCAGCTGCTGAAAAAGTATGCGGAAGGAATCGGACAGAAGGGAATACGGGTCTGGCTGGGGTGTGAGTACCACAGAGACAGAGAGATGCTGGAAAATCTGAAGCATGGCAGACGCCCGACACTGGCGGGCAGCCGTTATGTCCTTGTGGAATTTTCTTCCATGGATAATTACAGGAAGATTCATAATACAATATATGAACTGGTCACGGGTGGGTTTAAACCTATTATTGCACACATAGAACGGTATCCGGCGGTCGTGAGCCATCCGGAATATGTGGCTGAACTGATTGATCAGGGAGCAATGATCCAGGTGAATGCAGATGCATTGCTTGGCATTGAGGGATGGAAGATAAGAAGGTTTTGCAAGAAACTGATGAAAAAAGAAGAGATAGATTTTATTGCTTCGGATGCACATGATCTGAAAGAGAGACCGTCAAGATTACGGGAATGTGCAGATTATGTAGAGAGAAAATGGGGCAGCCGTACAGCGAAAAGAATTTTTGTAATCAATCCTTCAAAAATAACAGGTGAAAGAGGAGAAAACAGATACATATGAAAAAAACAAGAATACAGTTAGAACCTATGAGTTATGCGATGACAGAAGAGTTTAAGACGTTGAGAACGAACGTGCTGTTCTGTGGGGATGATAAGAAAGTTATCATGGTTACAAGCGCTGTAATGGGAGAAGGAAAATCCAAGACTTCTATCAGGCTCGCCGCTTCACTGGCAGAGATTAAGAAAAAGGTACTTGTGATTGATGCAGATATCAGAAAATCCGTACTTGCATCCAAACTGCAGGCAACCAATATTGAGAAAGGAATGACACATTTCCTTTCCGGACAGAGTAATTTGTCCGAAGTGGTTTATTCTACGAATATTCCGGGACTTCATATAATCTTTTCCGGACCGTACGCACCGAATCCGACAGAGCTGTTGTCTGGTGAACGTTTTAAACAGACACTGGAATATCTCCGTTCACTGTATGATTATATTATTATTGACAGTGCACCGCTTGGAATGGTTGTTGATGGCGCAATTGTTGCGGAGCACAGCGACGGGGCAATCATGGTTCTGGAATCAGGAGCAATCAAATACCGTCTGGCACAAAATGTAAAGACCAGTCTGGAAAATGCAGGCTGCCCGGTTCTGGGAGTTGTTCTGAATAAGGTGGACAGAAAGGCGAACGGACATTATTACAGCCGTTATTATGGAAAATATTATGGTAAAAATTATGGAAAATATTATGGGGAAATGACCAGGAACAAAGAAATTTCGGATGAGGATTTCACCAGACAGATTAAGGAGAATCTGAAATAGGCGGAAAGTAAAAGGTGGGATAAAAACAGCTGAGAACTTCGAACAGGAGTTATACAGCTGTTTTTTTCTTTATACCAAAGTGTGCAGGAGAGTTCGAAATATCAGCGTTTGGGGTCCGACCCCATTAAAATTTTATAAAGTGGGAAAACAAAAAGAAAAGATCTGTATATGGTAAGCGCTTAGTTTTTGGGTAACTAGATATTCGCCCTTTTCTAACTCATAATGA
>OLOG01001488.1_pt1 | contig 13837 bp, 12 predicted proteins | sample 1672351 | NCBI WGS metagenome assembly OLOG01 (sample SAMEA3136674, study PRJEB25190) | human gut metagenome | biome: human gut; feature: human-associated habitat; material: faeces | place: Austria | collected 2013 | reverse complement strand
AAGTTGATATTGTGGAAAAAACACCAAGTATCGGCGGAAGAATGTCACAGCTTGATAAAACCTTCCCTACTCTGGACTGCTCCGCATGTATCCTTACTCCCAAAATGGTAGAGGCTGCAGCTCATGAAAAGATCAATATCTATACATACAGTGAAGTAGAAAAGGTTTCTGGTTTCGTAGGAGATTTCAACGTTGATATCCGCAAAAAAGCGCGAAGTGTCAACATGGACAAATGTACAGGCTGTGGAGTCTGCCAGGAAAAATGTCCTTCCAAAAAGATTCCCAATGAGTTCAACAGAGGGCTGAACAACCGGTCAGCTATCTATACTCCGTTTGCACAGGCAATTCCAAATGTTCCTGTGATCGACAGAGAGCATTGCCTGAAATTTAAGACAGGCAAATGTGGTGTCTGCTCCAAAGTATGTCAGGCAGGAGCCATTGATTACGATCAGCAGGATGAGATCGTAACACAGAAATACGGAGCGATCGTTGTGGCAACCGGATTTGATACCATCAAGCTTGATAAATATGATGAATACGCATACAGCCAGAGCAAGGATGTGATCACATCTCTGGAGCTGGAGCGTATCATGAATGCTGCAGGACCTACAAAAGGACATCTTGAGCGCCTCTCCGATGGAAAAGCACCGAAGGAGATCGTATTTATCCAGTGTGTGGGAAGCCGTTGCTCCGATGACCGTGGAAAGCCATACTGTTCCAAGATCTGCTGTATGTACACAGCTAAGCATGCCATGCTGATCCGTGATAAATATCCGGATACCAATGTGACGGTATTTTATATTGATGTCCGTACACCTGGTAAAAACTTCGATGAGTTTTACAGAAGAGCAGTTGAGCAGTATAACGTAAACTACATCAAAGGTCAGGTAGGAAAAGTAATCCCGCAGCCGGATGGAACACTTCTTGTTCAGGGCTCGGATCTTCTTGATAATAAGCAGATCTTTAAGAAAGCAGATATGGTAGTTCTTGCAACAGCCATTGAACCGAATCCGGATGTACGTAAGATCGCTACCATGCTTACTGCAAGTATTGACACCAACAATTTCCTTACAGAAGCCCATGCAAAGCTTCGTCCTGTAGAATCACCGACAGCAGGAATTTTCCTTTCCGGTGTATGCCAGGGGCCAAAGGATATCCCGGAGACAGTTGCCCAGGCAGGAGCTGCGGCTGTTAAGGCCATAGGACTTCTTGCAAAGGACAAGCTGACAACCAATCCATGTACGGCAAAATCCGACGAGCTTCTCTGTAACGGATGCTCTACCTGTGCAAATGTATGTCCTTACGGAGCGATTTCCTATGAGGAGAAACAGGTCAACGATCACGGTATCCGTGAGACAAGAAGAGTTGCGGTTGTCAATACAGCACTTTGCCAGGGCTGCGGTGCCTGTACAGTAGCCTGCCCGTCAGGAGCCATGGACCTTCAGGGCTTCTCCAACAGACAGATTATCGCGGAGGTGGATGCAATATGTCGATAGAAACAAAGGAAGAATTCAGACCAAAGATCGTGGCATTCTGCTGTAACTGGTGCAGCTACGCCGGAGCAGACCTTGCAGGAAGCAGCCGTTTAAGCTATCCGGCGGATGTAAAGATCATCCGTGTTCCATGTTCCTGCCGTGTCAATCCCATGTTCATCCTCCGTGCCTTTGAAAAAGGAGCCGACGGTGTGATCATGTGCGGATGCCATCCGGGAGACTGCCATTACAGTACCGGAAATTATTATGCAAGAAGACGTATGACACTTCTGTTTTCAATGCTGGATTACATTGGTGTGGAAAACGGAAGAACACGTGTGGAATGGGTATCTGCCGCAGAGGGCGTGAAATTTTCACAGACTATGAATGAGTTTGTTGAGAAGATTCATTCACTTGGTAAAAACGTGAGATTGGAGGATATAAGATGCAGGAGCTGATAAAACGTGCAAAGGAACTGCTTGCAGATGGCACGGTAGCCCGGGTTCTAGGGTGGAAAGCCGGAGATCTTGCCTTTAATCCGGAACCGGCCTATTTTGAAACACCGGAATCTCTGGAGGATTTTGTCTATGATGGATTCTGCGGTGCCAATTTAAGCAAATATATGATCGAAGCTTCCAAGCTGGAAGGAAAAACCATGGTCTGTCTGAAGCCCTGCGATACATATAGCTTTAACCAGCTTTTGAAAGAGCATCGTGTAGACAGAGAAAAAGCCTATATCGTAGGTGTTGGCTGTAAAGGAAAGCTGGATATTGAAAAGATCCGCAAAATGGGGATCAAGGGTATCCGGGGAATTTCCGGAGCAGAGCTTGCCGGAGATGCCGAGACATTGACTGTGGATACTGTTTACGGAGAAAAAACCTGTGCATACAAAGATGCCATGCTGGAACGCTGCCATGTATGTAAAGGAAAAGAGCATAAAATTTACGATGAGCTGATCGGTGAGTCAAAGGACACAAAGGATGCTGACCGTTTCGCAGAAGTTGAGCGGATCGAGGCAATGAGCCCGGAAGAAAAATTCGCATTCTGGCAGAGCGAGCTGAGTAAATGTATCCGTTGTAATGCCTGCCGTAATGTATGTCCGGCCTGCAGCTGCCGCAAATGCGTTTTTGACAGCAACAAATTCGACAGCGCCCAGAAGGCAAATGTGGATTCCTTTGAGGAAAAAATGTTCCATGTGATCCGTGCCTTCCATGTGGCCGGAAGATGTACGGACTGTGGCGAGTGCAGCAGAGTCTGCCCGCAGGGAATTCCCCTTCATTTGTTTAACCGTAAGTTTATCAAGGATATTGATGAGTTTTACGGTGAGTACCAGGCAGGTGAGGATGCGGAGTCAAAGGGTCCGCTTACCAGCTTTACCTTTGATGATGTAGAGCCAGGGATCGTGGCAGAAAGGGGATAATGTATGTATAAGATTGCAGTAGAAAATCTGCCGGCATTATTCCGGAAAATTGCCGCAGACCAGGAATTATATTTACCGGTAAAGGTAAGTGAGCAGGTGAACTTCAAGGCATGGAGTGAGGATGCAGAAGTTTCCCTTGAAACACTGAAAACCGTGAAATCACCGAAGGATGCTTTCTTTCCGCAGAGTGAAAATCTCTATACCTGTAAAAAAAATGGAAAGAATATCAACATTGAGCCTCAGGCACTGAAAGAACAGAATTTTGTTGTATTCGGAATGAGAGCCTGTGATGTACAGGGCGTGAAGGTTCTTGACAATGTGTTCCTTGGAGATCCGGTGGATACTTTTTACCAGGCAAGAAGAGAACACGGAACTATCGTAGCTCTTGCCTGTCATGAACCGGAGGAAAGCTGTTTCTGTAAAGTATTTGGCATTGACGCTGCAGATCCGGAAGCAGATGTTGCAGCCTGGATCATCGAGGGAGAGCTTTTCTGGAAACCACTTACAGAAAAGGGAAATGCTCTGACAGAAGCTGTGAAGGAGCTTTTGGCAGACGCTGATGAGACAAAGGTAGAAGAGGAAAAGAAGGCGATCCGTGACATTATCGAGCTTCTTCCATATACACATCTTTCACTGGAAGGATGGGCACAGGAAGAATACATGGACCGTTTCAATTCTCCTGTATGGGAGAAGCTGTACAAGCCTTGTCTTGCCTGCGGAACCTGTACCTTCGTATGTCCGACCTGTCAGTGCTATGATATCAAGGATTACGACACAGGACACGGTGTTCACCGTTACCGCTGCTGGGATTCCTGCATGTATTCTGATTTTACCATGATGGCTCACGGAAACAACCGTACCAGCCAGATGCAGAGATTCCGTCAGAGATTTATGCATAAGCTTGTTTATTATCCGTTAAATAATGACGGCATGTTCTCCTGTGTTGGCTGTGGCCGTTGCGTGGAGAAATGTCCGGAATCTTTAAATATCGTAAAAGTCATCAAGGCCTTTGAAAAACAGGGAGGTGAAAAGAATGAGTGAATGTACCTGTCATAAAAATTATACACTGGATACGCTGATCCCCAAGGTTGGCGTGATCACAGATATCCGTCAGGAGACACCGGATGTAAAAACCTTCCGTGTGGAAGCTCCGGAGGGTGGAAAGCTTTTCGAGCATATGCCAGGACAGTGTGCCATGGTCTGTGCACCAGGCGTCAGTGAAGGTATGTTTTCCATTACTTCTTCTCCGACTGTAAAGGATTATCAGGAATTCAGTATCAAAAAATGCGGATCCCTTACCGACTATCTCCATAGCCTTCAGGTTGGAGATGAGATCGCGGTTAGGGGTCCATACGGAAATCATTTTCCTGTGGAAGATAAGTTAAAGGGAAAAAATCTCCTGTTTATCGCAGGTGGAATCGGTCTGGCACCTCTTCGCTCCGTGATCAATTATGTGCTGGATAACCGTGAGGATTACGGAACAGTAGATATTCTCTATGGTTCCCGTTCCGCAGATGATCTGGTGCAGCTTAAGGAAATCCAGGAAGTATGGATGAAAACAGAAGGTGTAAATGTATATCTTACCATTGACCGCGAGCAGGAAGGCTGGGACGGCCATGTGGGATTTGTTCCGAATTATCTGAAGGAGATTGGCTTTGATACCAATAAGACCGCTCTGGTCTGCGGCCCGCCGATCATGATCAAATTCGTTCTGGCAGGACTGGAAGAACTGGGCTTCTCCAGAGATCAGGTATACACCACACTGGAGCTCCGCATGAAATGCGGCATCGGAAAATGCGGCCGCTGCAACATCGGAGACAAATACGTCTGCAAAGACGGCCCGGTATTCCGATGTGATGAGGTGGATGAATTACCTAATGAGTACTAAGTTATAGATTGCACCTTAAGAAACTTTCAAATATATGCGCTGGTTATAGCCAGTACACAGCCATGTGGAACAGCCATCTCGCTAAGATGCCCATTTTAGGAGCGGTTTCAGCAGAGCGTTGCGACGGGCACGTGTGAGATGGCTGTTCCACATGGCGTACGATTTGGATAAAAGAAAGGACACCAACATGGAAAATAATATGGTAAACGTATATTTTTTCGGTAAAAAATACAGCGTTCCCGGTGATCTGACCATTATGACAGCTATGGAATATGCCGGTTATACATTAAAAAGAGGATGCGGCTGCAGACACGGATTCTGCGGTGCCTGCGCGACCATCTACAGGATCAAGGGACAGAATGAGCTGAAAACCTGTCTCGCCTGTCAGACACAGGTGCAGGAAGGCATGTATGTGGCAAGCATCCCGTTCTTCCCTACAGACAAGAGACTTTATAATATAGAAGATCTTAAACCGAACCAGCAGGTAATGATGGAGCTTTATCCGGAGATCTACAGCTGCATCGGATGCAATGCCTGCACAAAGGCCTGTACACAGGACTTAAATGTCATGCAGTATATTGCATATGCTCAGAGAGGCGAGCTTGAAAAATGTGCAGAGGAATCCTTTGACTGTGTAAGCTGCGGCTGCTGTTCCGTAAGATGTCCGGCAGGAATTTCCCATCCGATGGTAGGCCTTCTGGCAAGACGTCTCACCGGAAAATATATTGCGCCGAAAAGCGAGCATCTGGAGAAACGTGTGGAAGAGATCCACGAGGGCAAATTTGACGATATGATCGAGAAGATCATGCAGAAGCCGATCACAGAGATGCAGGAACTTTACAACAGCAGAGAAATCGAGAAGTAGGAGGGCGTAAAACATGTATGCACCATATCCAGAAAATATGATGGAATCCATCAAAAAGGTAGAGGCTACAAGAGCGGAGCGTATGGCAACAGAGCCAAGACGTCTGAGTGCAGATGAGAAAGATGCTCTTCTCAAAAAATTCCATCCGGACTATAACCCGGATGCATTTGCAGAGATCAAGGTAGGACCGAACAAGGGACAGAAAGCACCACTGGAACTGACAAAAATGCTCCATTCAGAAAGCCGTCTGCTCAACGAAAAAATCGATCTTACAAAAATCGATTATGATGTAGATGTACTGATCATCGGCGGTGGCGGAGCAGGCTCTTCCTGTGCCATCGAGGCCCACAACGCAGGTGCCAACGTTATGATCGTTACAAAGCTTCGTATCGGTGATGCCAACACCATGATGGCAGAAGGCGGGATCCAGGCAGCAGATAAAGAAAATGATTCCCCGGTACAGCATTATCTGGACTGCTTTGGAGGAGGACATTTTGCCGCAAAACCGGAGCTTGTAAAAAGACTGGTAATGGAAGCGCCGGATGCGATCAAATGGCTCAACGACCTTGGTGTTGAGTTTGATAAAGCAGAAGACGGAACCATGGTCACTACACATGGCGGCGGTACCTCCAGAAAGAGAATGCATGCTGCAAAGGATTATTCCGGATCAGAGATCATGCGTACTATCCGTGATGAGGTCTTAAATCTTAAGATCCCGGTAGTGGAATTTACCTCCGCTGTAGAACTTCTGAAGGATGAAAAAGGTCAGACTGCCGGTGCAGTCCTTCTCAACATGGAAACCGGAGACTATTCCGTTGCAAGAGCAAAAACAGTTGTAATTGCAACCGGTGGTGCAGGAAGAATGCATTATCAGGGATTCCCGACCTCCAATCACTACGGAGCAACTGCTGACGGACTCGTACTTGGCTACAGAGCAGGTGCTTCCCTTCTTTACCAGGATTCTATCCAGTATCATCCAACAGGTGCGATCTATCCGTCACAGATCCTTGGTGCTCTGGTAACAGAGAAGGTTCGTTCCGTTGGTGCACAGCTTGTAAATGCAAACGGAGAAGCTTATATTCATCCGCTGGAAACCCGTGACGTAAATGCTTCCGGTGTTATCCGCGAGTGTGAGGAAGGTCGTGGTGTTGAAGTTCCGGGTGGACGAAAAGGTGTATGGCTGGATACTCCGATGATCGAGATCCTGGGAGGTGAGGGAACTATCGAAAAGAGAATCCCTGCCATGTTCCGTATGTACATGAACTACGGCATTGATATGAGAAAAGTTCCGATCGTGATCTATCCGACCCTTCATTATCAGAACGGTGGTCTTGAGATCAACGGGGACGGCTTTACAAAAGAAATCCCGAACCTTCTGGTTGCAGGAGAGGCAGCAGGCGGAATTCACGGAAGAAACCGACTGATGGGCAACTCTCTTCTTGATGTAATTGTATTCGGACGAAATGCAGGTAAAAAAGCAGCTGCCAAATGCAAAGAGGTAGAGCTTGGCACAATGAACCTGGATCATATCAGAAAATATGAAGAGGAACTGAAAAATGCAGGAGTTGATACAGGAGACGTATCTCCTATGCTTCTGCCGAAATATGCCCGCCACGAACGTTAAGTTAAAAATATGTTATGATAATAAAAACATATGAGATAAGCGAAAGGAGTCTATTATGAGAGAAATCGAAGTAACCAGACTTACAGAGGTTATCGAAAAACTCTGTATCGAAGCCAATGAACATCTCCCGGAAGATGTGAAGGATGCTATCAAAACCTGCCGTGCCTGCGAGGACGGCGAGATCGCAAAAGGTGTCCTTGATAACATTATCGAGAATTTTGATATTGCGGACAGTGAGAATGTTCCGATCTGTCAGGATACCGGAATGGCATGCGTATTCCTTGAAATTGGTCAGGATGTCCACTTTACAGGCGGAGATTTAAATGATGCCATCAATGAAGGTGTACGCCGCGGATACGATAAAGGTTACCTGAGAAAATCCGTTGTCAAGGATCCGGTACGTCGTGGAAACACAGGTGACAATACACCGGCTATGATCTATACAGAGATCGTTCCTGGAGATCAGGTAAAAGTAACTGTAGGACCAAAAGGCTTCGGAAGCGAGAATATGAGCCAGATCCGTATGTTCAAGCCATCTGCAGGCCTTCAGGGAATCAAGGATTTCATTCTTGAGGTTGTAGAAACTGCAGGTCCGAACCCATGTCCGCCTATGGTAGTTGGTGTTGGTATCGGAGGAACTTTTGACAAATGTGCACTTCTTGCAAAGAAAGCGCTGATGCGTCCTCTGAATACAGAGAACCCGGATCCTTACTATGCAGATCTTGAGAAAGAGATGCTTGAGAAGATCAACAAGCTTGGTATCGGACCTCAGGGCTTTGGCGGAAAGACCACAGCTATCGGTCTGAACATTGAGACTATGCCTACTCATATCGCAGGTATGCCATGTGCAGTTAACATCAACTGCCATGTAACACGTCATAAAACGGAGGTGCTTTAATATGGAAAGAAGAAAGATCACACTGCCTCTGACAAGAGAGCTGGCAAGAACCCTTCATGCAGGCGACCAGGTTTTACTGACAGGAACCATCTATACATCCCGTGATGCAGGTCACAAGAGAATGTGCGAGGCCCTTGCAAAAGGAGAAAAGATTCCTTTTGACCCTACAGATGCTACTATTTACTATGTAGGCCCGACTCCGGCAAAACCAGGCGAAGTCATCGGCTCCGCAGGCCCTACAACCAGCGGCCGTATGGATGCTTATGCACCGACCATGATGTCCGTAGGCGCCAGAGGAATGATCGGAAAAGGTGCCCGCCTTCCGGAAGTCGTAGATGCAATGAAAAAATATGACGGCGTATATTTCGGAGCCATCGGCGGTGCAGGTGCACTTCTTGCAAAATGCATCAAAAAAGCAGAGCTTATCGCTTACGAAGACCTGGGCGCAGAAGCACTCCGCAAACTTTATGTGGAAGACATGCCGCTTGTAGTCATCATTGACAGCGAGGGAAATAACCTCTACGAAGAGGGGCGTGCAGAGTACCTGAAAGACCATGCAGAATAATCTTTTGCTCTACAATATGATATTGTGATATATTTCAAAAAGGAATAAAAAGGATAAAAGTCCGACAGTAAATGCTGAAGATCCGTGCAGAAGCATTTGTTGTTGGACTTTTTAATTTTATCATTTCATTTTCAATTTAATCATTCTTGCGAAAATGATCAAATTAAAGTTGACAATGATAAGATTGATTTATATACTTGAAGTAAATAAAATCCAAAAAGAGTTATAAAGAAGGTGATGAAAAATATATGAGACAGTTTGATTATCGGGAAAAGTGGAAAAATCTGTTGACTCCTGAAATTGTATCTTACCTGACACAGATACATGAATTTAAAGGAGAACAAACTCTTTTTATTGAGGCCAAAGCAGATACTCTTACACAATTAGTTGAAATCGCCAAGATTCAAAGTACGGAAAGTTCCAACAAAATAGAAGGTATTTATACATCAGATATCAGATTGCGAGAATTGGTAAAAGATAAAACAAGGCCAAGAACAAGAAATGAACAGGAGATTGCCGGATATAGAGATGTATTGAATACAATTCATGAAAGCCATGATCATATTCCCCCAAAACCTGCAATTATTCTGCAGCTCCACAGAGATTTGTATAAATTTGAAAGCTACAATATTGGAGGGAAATATAAAACTGCGGATAATATAATTGAAGAAGATTCCCGGGGAATAAAAAAAATACGGTTTAAACCAGTACCGGCCTGGGAAACACCGGAAGCAATGGAAGAACTATGCAGAGCATTTGAAGAGGCAATGGCAACAGGAGAAATAGATCCGCTTCTTTTGATTCCGATGTTTATTCTGGATTTCCTGTGCATACATCCGTTTAATGACGGCAATGGAAGAATGAGCCGTTTACTTACACTGTTACTTTTGTACAGATCCGGCTATATTGTGGGAAAATATTTCAGTATCGAGAGAATGATAGAAAATTCAAAGGAATTATACTATGAATGTTTAAGGGAAAGTTCTGAGAACTGGTATGAGAATAAGAATGATTATATACCATTTGTAAAATATATGCTTGGCGTTATCGTAGGAGCATACAGAGAGTTTTCTTCAAGAATAAAATTGCTGATAACGCAGAATATATCAAAACCGGAGCGAATAGAAGAGATTATAAAAAATACTCCGGGTACAATTACAAAAAAGGAAATCGCAGAAAAATGTCCGGATATCAGTGTGGTAACGATACAGAGAACACTGGCAGAATTACTGACAGCAGAAAAAATTTTAAAAATCGGCGGCGGAAGGTATACGAAATATACCTGGAATAATGAGCGATAGATGGGAGATAAAAAATGATCACTGGTGAATTAAAAAACAAAATAGATGGTTTATGGGATATATTTGCGGCAGGAGGACTTGTCAATCCACTGGAAGTAATCGAACAGATTACATACCTGATGTTTATTCATGATCTGGATGATTCCGATAATATGCGTGCAAGAGAAAGTGCAATGCTTGGCTTGCCATTTCAGAGTATTTTTTCCGGAGAAGTAAAAATAGGTGAGAGAACAATTGACGGAAGTCAGCTGAAATGGTCCGTATTCCATGATTTTCCGGCAGACAGAATGTATATGATCATGCAGGAATGGGTATTTCCGTTTATAAAAAATCTTCATAATGATAAAAACAGTGCATATTCCAAATATATGGGCGATGCGATATTTAAGCTCCCGACACCACTCCTTTTATCCAAAGTGGTGGATTCTCTGGATGAAATTTACAAACTTATGAATGAAATCCAGACAGCAGATGTCAGAGGAGATGTATATGAATATCTTCTTTCAAAAATAGCTCAGTCCGGACGGAACGGACAGTTCCGTACACCAAGACATATTATCCGGATGATGGTTGAGATGATGGATCCGTCCAGTGATGAGATTATCTGTGATCCGGCATGTGGAACCTCCGGATTTCTGGTTGCAGCAGGAGAATATCTGAAAGAAAAAAGAAAAGAAGAAATTTTTTATGATAAGCAGAAAAAAAATCATTACATGAATCATATGTTCCATGGATACGATATGGACCGCACCATGCTTCGTATTGGAGCCATGAATATGATGACTCACGGAATAGAAAATCCTTATATTGAGTATCGGGACAGCTTATCTGATCAGAATGCAGATAAAGATCAGTATTCCCTTGTGTTGGCAAATCCTCCTTTTAAAGGAAGCCTGGATGCAGAATCTGTTTCCGGAGATCTTCTTAAAGTTTGCAAGACAAAGAAAACAGAACTTTTATTTCTTGCTTTGTTCCTGAGGATTATGAAAATTGGAGGAAGATGCGCCTGTATTGTACCAGATGGTGTACTTTTCGGATCATCACGGGCACATAAATCCATCCGAAAAGAAATCGTTGAGAATCAAAGACTGGAAGCTGTAATATCCATGCCTTCCGGTGTATTTAAACCCTATGCAGGAGTATCCACAGCGATCCTCATTTTTACAAAAACAGAACACGGCGGAACAGATCAGGTATGGTTCTACGATATGAAAGCAGATGGATTCAGTCTGGACGATAAACGTACTCCGGTCACAGAGAATGACATTCCGGATATTATAGAGCGTTTCAAAAATCTTGATAAAGAAGCAGAACGGGAGCGAACAGACCAGTCATTTATGGTACCCAAAAAAGATATCGTGGAAAATGACTATGATCTCAGTATTAATAAATATAAAGAAATCGAATACACTCCAGTGGAATATCCGCCAACATCAGAAATCATGGCCAATATCCGGGAACTGGAGCTGGAGATCGGAAAAGAAATGGATGAGCTGGAGCGGTTGTTGGGATTATAGAAGAAAGGATGGCAGATTCGAAAATTCGGGTTTGTGTGGGAATTAAAAATGAAAAAGTTAATTGATATATGCGATATTCAATATGGATATGCATTTGATTCAGCATATTTTACAGAAAATTCTTGTTATCCACCTTTGGCTCGGATAAGAGATGTAAAAAGAGGATATTCAGAGACTTATTATTCAGGAGGTTACTCTGAAGAATATATTTTGGCATCAGGAGATCTGCTTGTGGGAATGGATGGGGAATTTAATATTGCCCGGTGGAAATGCGATGGAGCGCTATTAAACCAGAGAGTTTGTAGATTGCTTGCTAAAAAAGGAACAAATGAAGAATATCTTCGTTTTGCTATGATGAAAGTTCTTAAAGAAATTGAAAGAAGAACTGCATTTGTTACGGTAAAACATCTTTCTGCAAAGGAACTAAATAAATTGCAATTGGTTGTTCCAGACCTTTCAACACAAAATAAGGTTTCGGAAATACTTTCTCGATTAGAAAAAATAATTGGTTTACGCAGACAGGAATTGAAAAGATTGGATGACCTTATTAAAGCCCGATTTGTCGAGATGTTTGGAGACATGTATTTGAATTCCAAAGGATGGTCAGAAGCAAAATTGGAGAGCATGGCAGATGTTGTTTCTGGCATCACGAAAGGAAGAAAAACAAAGTCTGAAGATTTGATCGAAGTTCCATACATGGCTGTATCCAATGTAAAAGATGGTTATATAGACTGGACAACGGTGAAAACAATAGAAGCAACACAACAGGAGATTGAGCAATATCGCTTGCTTGCGGACGATGTACTTATGACTGAGGGTGGCGATCCGGATAAAGTGGGGCGCGGCGCGATTATAAAAGAGCCGCTTGAGAACTGTATACACCAGAATCATATTTTCCGAGTGAGATTGGATGAATCTGTGATGATTCCTGAATTTTTTGCAGAGTACCTTCAGCATCAACGATCAAAACGCTATTTTCTGGGATGTGCAAAACAGACAACGGGAATCGCAAGTATTAATATGACGCAGCTGCGAGCATTGCCAGTATTGATGCCGCCATTATCCAAACAAGAGGAGTTTGTTTTATTTAAGGCACAAGTCGACAAATCAAAATTTATCAATCAGCTTTTATAGAAAATGGAATTATATATGTCACGATACAATCGAGAAAGTGAAATAAAGCAAAAGAAATGTTTTATGAAGACACATGAGAGAAATTGCTTACTGCGAGGGGAATGAAATTTACAATGGTATATTTTCAGAAGGGGGTTAAATATGCAAAATGAAATAATCTTATTTGAAACTGCTGATAAGGAAATAAAATTAACTGTGTCTGTCAAAAATAATACCGTATGGCTTAATAGGAATCAGTTAGCTAAATTATTTGGAAGAGACGTAAAGACAATTGGTAAACATATTAATAATGCATTAAAAGAAGAACTGGATAATTCAGTTGTCGCAAATTTTGCGACAACTGCTTCAGATGGAAAAGTGTATCAAGTAGAACATTATAATTTAGATATGATTATTTCTATAGGCTATAGAGTCAAATCTAACAGAGGTGTAGAATTTAGAAAATGGGCAAATAATGTTCTGAAACAGTATATCCTACAAGGCTATGCAATCAATAAAAAAAGATTAGAAGCCTTACAGAGAACAGTAAATATTCAAACCAAAATGCTTGCATGTACTTTGGAAATAGATGAAGCAGAGGTGCTAAAAGCTGTTGATTTATATACAAATGCCTTGATGTTATTAGACCAGTATGATCACCAGTCGATTAAAAAGCCTGCAGGAAATAAAGCCATATACAGAATTACATACGAGGATTGTAGAAATATGGTGAATGCAATGGAAGATTCATTTCATTCGGATGTCTTTGGTGTTGAAAAAGAAACGGGGAAAGTTGAAGGTATTCTTGCAGCAATTTACCAAAATGTTTTCGGAGGAGAGGTTTATCCTTCTTTAGAAGAGAAAGCCGCTAATCTTTTGTATTTTATGATAAAAGATCATCCCTATGCTGATGGATGTAAGAGAATTGCTGCATCGTTATTTTTGGAATTTTTAGCTCGCAATGATGTACTCTACAAAGATGGACAGAAAAGGATAAGTGATGGTGCATTAGTAGCAATTACATTGATGATTGCAGAGTCAGATCCAAAAGAAAAGGATATTATGGTTAATTTGGTAATGAATTTATTGTCAATGTAAAGTGAAAGTAAAAGAGGGAGATTTCACAATGGTAACAAACTTTGATTACTTAAAAAATGAATCAAAATTCTCTGCA
>OLOG01001486.1_pt1 | contig 13849 bp, 15 predicted proteins | sample 1672351 | NCBI WGS metagenome assembly OLOG01 (sample SAMEA3136674, study PRJEB25190) | human gut metagenome | biome: human gut; feature: human-associated habitat; material: faeces | place: Austria | collected 2013 | reverse complement strand
TTTTATATTGCTCCAAAATTCATCAACCGAATTCCCCATGGGCGTAATTGCCCCAAGTCCCGTCACAACTACTCTTCTTTTCATGATCTATCTCCTACATTACCATACCGCCGTCTACTTGAAGCACCTGACCTGTGATGTATTTTGCCTGCTCAGATGCAAGAAATACAACTGCACTTGCTACATCTTCCGGTGTACCAAAATGTCCCAGTGGAATCTGATTTTTTGCCTGTTCCTGGACTTTTTCAGAAAGTATACTTGTCATCTCCGTCTCAATAAATCCCGGCGCTACTGCATTTACCGTAATTCCACGTCCTGCTAACTCTTTTGCTGCGGATTTTGTCATGCCGATCACTCCCGCTTTTGAAGCTGCATAATTCACCTGACCTGCATTTCCTGCTATTCCTACCACCGAAGACAGATTGATGATTCGCCCATAGCGTTGTTTTACCATAACGCGAGAAACAAATCTCATACACTGAAAAGTTCCTTTCAAATTCGTTTCAATGACTTCATCAAACGCCTCCTCAGACATCCTCATTAATAACTGATCCTTTGTAATTCCTGCATTGTTCACCCAAATATCAATGCGTCCACACATTTCTGCTACCGCTGACACAAATCTTTCACAAGATTCATAATCTGACACATCGCACTGCATAACAGCGGCTTTTCCTCCCCTGGCTTCAATTTCTTCTTTTACAACTAGAGATCTTTCTTCCGAATGATGGTAGTTAATCACAACTTCTGCGCCTTCTTCTGCAAGAGCAAGCGCGATTGCTCTTCCAATTCCTCTCGCTCCTCCTGTTACTACCGCAATCTTCCCTGTTAACATGATTCAATTCCTTTCTTGATCAGTTCCTGCAAATCTTCCCACTCAGAAATCCGATAAACTGTCATCTCTTTGTTAATTTTTTTCATAAATCCTGTCAAAGTATTTCCCGGTCCAATCTCCACAAAGGTAGTGATCCCATCAGCAATAAGCCTTTCCATACTCTGCTGCCATCTCACAGAAGATGACACCTGCTCTGAGAGCAATGTTTTTGTTTCTTTAATCTCTGTCACATAGTTTGCTGTCACATTTGTTACATATGGAATCTCAAGCGGCATAAAGTCAACTGTTTCCAAAACTTTCTCCAATTCTTCCCCCGCCGGTCTAAGCAACGGAGAGTGAAATGGTCCACTCACATTCAATGGAAGTATCCTTCTTGCTCCGGCCTTTCCAAGCTCTTCTGCTGCTTGTTGAAGAGTCGCTGTTTCCCCTGTAATAACAATCTGTCCGGGACAATTATAGTTGGCAATCGATACTTCCGGATAATGGCTCATAATTTTCTCAATTTCTTCTGCTCCCATGCCAAGTACCGCAGCCATCGCACCCGTACCATTCGGTACAGCATGTTCCATAAGAATTCCACGCTGTCTGACTGTCCGCACACCATCTTTTACACTCATGCCTCCCGCAGAAACGATGGCACAATATTCCCCAAGGCTCAACCCTGCAGTAACATCCGGACAAATGCCGGCTTCTCTCACACAGGCTTCCATCGCCAGGCAAGTCGTTACCATTGCCGCCTGTGTATATTCTGTCTGATCAAGCAGATCATTTTCTTCAAAACAAAGCGCCTTCACATCAAATCCCAATACCGCCTCTGCCTGTTCAAAAATCTCGCGCGCCAGTGGACTGTTGTCATAAAATGACTTCCCCATTCCCACTTTCTGGGCTCCCTGCCCTGGAAATATAAATGCAATCTTTGCCATATAATTCTATCTCCTTTAATCATTTCCCCAATTCGTTTCTCATTCCTGATACTCTGGTATACAGAATATTCTTTCAAACTATATTACTGCCTGCTCCCTGTTTTAGAAGAGCTGTCATTTCCTGCATAAGCCGATCTATCACTTCCCGGCAACTCAGCTCTTCTCGTATCATGGCCGCACTTTGACCTGCCATTACACTTCCCGTAGTAACATCTCCTTCTACAACTGCCCTGCGTAATCCTCCGGCAGTCAATAATTCCAGTTCTTCCAGAGATGCTCCTTCTGCTTCGCGCTTCAGATATTCTTTCGTCATTTGGTTGCGCAGTCCACGTACCGGATGCCCTGTAGAACGTCCAGTTACCTTGGAATCAATATCTTTCGCTTTCAGAATTGCTTCTTTATACTTCTCATGAACTTGAGATTCTTCTGTCACAACAAATCTTGTACCAACCTGAATTCCCTTTGCTCCAAGCATAAACGCGGCGGCTGCTCCTCTTCCATCTGCAATTCCTCCTGCCGCAATGACCGGGACTTTTACAGCATCTACAATTTGAGGAACTAAAACCATCGTAGTATTCTCCCCAATATGCCCTCCTGCTTCTGTCCCTTCTGCTACAAGTGCATCTGCACCGCACCTTTCCATGCGCTTAGCAAGAGCCACAGAAGCCACAACAGGAATTACCCGGATTCCGGCTTCTTTCCAGAGTTTCATATACTTTTCAGGACTCCCTGCTCCAGTTGTCACAACTTTTACGTCTTCTTCCACAACAATTCGGGCTACTTCATCTGCATACGGACTCATCAGCATAATATTTACTCCAAACGGCTTCTCTGTCCGTCGCTTTACTTCCCGGATCTGCTCCCGTACCCATTCGCCCGGTGCAGCAGCGGCTCCGATAATTCCAAGCCCTCCTGCCTCCGAAACTGCAGCTGCCAGGTGATATTCTGCAACCCATGCCATACCGCCCTGAATAATCGGATATTGAATTCCAAGCAATTCTGTAATTTCTGTTCGCATCTTCTTTCCCCTTCAGAACAATTTATTCTTTATGCCAGTTTTTCATCAATATAGCGTACAACCTCGCCCACTGTTGTCAGATTCTCAAGTTCTTCAGATGGGATTTCAATTTCGTACTGTTCTTCCAAAGCCATGATCATCTCAAACAGATCAAGAGAATCTGCATCCAGATCTTCTTTAAAAGATGTTGCTTCTGTTACTTCTGCCTCATTTGCTCCTAACTCGTTTACGATTACTTCTTTTACCTGTTCAAATGTTGTTGCCATTATTCTGTTCTCCTTTTTTCAACTCTCATATCATATTCTTATATATCTTCTATATATGTAATCCGGTTTGCCCGGTCATTACCTGATTCTAATTAAGCTTCTTTTTTCTTTTCTGTATTCCTGCTGCAAATTTCTCTATAAATTACCATTCAAAAATAACAGCGCCCCAGGAAAGTCCTGCTCCAAATCCTGCCAAAACAATTGTATCGCCTCTTGTCAGCATATTTTTACGATTCATTTCCTCCAGTAAAATCGGAATACTTGCTGATGATGTATTCCCATATTCTTCAAGATTCATCGGAAACTTTTCAATATCTGCTCCTAAGCGCTTCGCTGCAGCCTCTACGATACGCCTGTTTGCCTGATGAAGCACAAAATACTTTACATCCGAAATTGACGTTTTTGTTTTTTCCAAAACTTCCCGTATCACTTCCGGTACACATCGTACTGCAAATTTAAAGACTGCCTGACCATCCATCCGAATATAGCTGTCCTCCAATATTGTCATAGCCTTCTTCTGACTTATTTCATAAAAATCAGATCCTTCTTTGTGATAGCGACTCCTACACAGAAGCGCTGTCCCTCTTTCTCCGTCCGAATGAGCCGCAAAAACGGGACGGAAGCTCCCCTCTGTTTCTTCTTTCTGTGCACACAACACAATTGCTCCTGCACCATCTCCGAACAAAATGCATGTACTCCTGTCATTCCAGTCAATCAAATTTGAAATGCATTCCGCTCCTATTACAAGAATTTTGTGATACATTCCTGCCTGAATATAGGCTTGTGCTGCCTGAAAAGCAAATACAAATCCGGTACATGCTGCATTCATATCGTAACAAACAGCCTTCTTTGCTCCCAATATCCTCTGCACTTCACATGCAATTGATGGACAAATCAAATCCGGAGACAATGTTGCTACTAAAATCATATCAACTTCTTCCGCATAGATTCCTGCATCTTTCAATGCCTTTCTTGCTGCCTCGGCTGCCATTTGTGAAGTTGTTTCTTTAACAGCAATATGGCGCCTGGCTACGCCTGTTCTCTCTCTTATCCACTCATCGTTTGTTTCTACAATTTCAGCCATATCAAAATTTGTCACTATTTTTTCTGGGATATACGCGCCAGTTCCACATACTTTTCCTATCATTTTTTCTCTCCGGTTCTCTTTTTCAAACTTCTCAAAATATTCTTCCTACTTTCCATTCCCTATTACATTTTATTTCTAATATCTTATATTTCAAATAGTTTGATACTCAAAGTATATCATTCTTTTTCTGTTTGTCAATAGAATATTTTGACTTTCAAATCTTTTTTTATTTGTATCTATCATTTTATTCTTCTTCTAATCTCATATTTTTTTCAAAAAATTTGATTTTTTTCAAAAAAACATTTGCATTTTTTTCATTCTATGATATAATAACATTCGTCGAGCGGATATGGCGGAATAGGCAGACGCGCTAGATTCAGGTTCTAGTGAGGGTTCCCTCATGCAGGTTCAAGTCCTGTTATCCGCATTTCACAATATTGCGTGTAGAGATAAGCGTTTCATAAGAAGCGCTTATTTTTATTTTGTCAAAAAAACGCCATCATCCATTTTTCAAATTCTTCCGGATGATGGCGCTCTCTTACGATATAGCTTTAACTTTTCTTTATGAATTTTGTACTACATTTCGGACAGGTAATCTCTATCTTACCCTTTCCTCTTGGAATTCTAATCTTCTGGCCGCAAGTCGGACACTTATAAATATGATGTGTTTTCCTCTGCGCGCAATCTCTTTTAAATGTGCGCCACTTTGTCCTTACTTTATCAGTCATTCTCCAATATGTTTGATTTTCCGCTATTCTCTTCGCATGATTCTTAGAGAAAATTCTAAAATATGCATAAATCAATGCTGCTAATGCTAGTACATAGAACAGATTGTTCCCTGTAAACATTGATAATATAAATCCAATCAGAGATACTGTTACCAAAAATTTCGAAAACTGATCCACTCCATATCGGCCATACATAAATTTCATAAATTTTTCTTTCATATATTTTTCACCTCAATTTGTTATAAACACTATATTAACTTGTTTCTGTGAAAAATCAATGAACTAACAAGAAAAAAATATTAAATTCCCATAAAGACTTGAATCTAGATATGAATTACGATAAAGCTTCAAACTACTCTTTTATTTATTCCGTCGTTCTCTCCCACAGAATAATCTCCAGAATCCCAAAGCTCCTGAAAGAACTGCTAAACCAAGATACGCTGTGCCCCATCTGTCATCTCCGGTTTTTGGACACTCTTCTTCCAAATCTGTTCGGAAAATCCAATGTATCTGCGCATCCCTCACTGCATATTCATTTTTTAACTCTTCCGGCATAAATATTTCATAACGTATACTTCCCTTCTCATTACTTTTCCAAATTCCAAGAGAAATCTCTTCTTGAAGTTTCACACTTCTCAGATTCCCTTCATATACTATTTCATCATTTTTATAAATAGTAATCTGCAGTTGTTCTAAAAGATCTTTCTGTTGTTCTGTCATCTCCGGACTGTCTTCCGTGCGGAAAAATAACTCTGCACTTTTTGTAAATTGATTATGTATTTCCACACTATCAGATTGTCGGTCTCCAGGCATCAATTCAGAAAGATTCACAAAAAAATCTCCCGGTACAGCCACAAGCTCTCCTGCTCTTCCCTCCATTTTTAATGATAAATTCTGATAATACCTTTCTTTCTCCTGCTCTGTACCATCTTTCACATGAATACAAACTTCGGCTGTCTGATCTCCCCAAGGCATCTTTGAAAGAAAATCTGGTCTGAAATTTGCCGACTGAATCGCTTCGGCTGTCACATCCAATGAGCTTTCTCTTCCACTGGTTTCCTCAGTTGCCTTTTCTGAAAAGAAAAAACTCTTAGAAAAGATTACCTTTTCCTTTTCCTCTAATACTTCGGTGTAGTACCAGTAAGGTTCCCGATACATCCACTGATCCGAAATGCCTCTGATATCAATTTCCTTATCATTCTTTATCTGCAGACGAATCCAACATGATTTCGCCTGATTTTCAACGAAAACTTGATTCTCAATGCAGTCTCCCGGTGTCCATATTCTCCCATCCGAAAAAGGATTTCCTTCCTTATCATATTGTTTTAGCGCGATGTCAATATCACCTGTCCGAACATAATTATGTACTTCTGCAGTGCTGCCTGTATAGGCAAATGTAACTCCAACAGCCGAATAAAGGATAGACGCTGCAAGCAACAAAATTCCTGTTATTTTCTTTTTCATGCACTCCTCCTCTATTGAATTTTCCTGCTAAGAGCATGCTCCCAAGCATCCTGCCAATTTCTCTCTTTCTGGGTATCTGGGTCTTTTATCTGACAGCTTTCTTCATATATGTATACCTTCAAACTGTCTTCTTTCTTTCCACTATTCAAATCTGCTGTCTTTCCATCAATCTGAACTTCTGTCATAAGATAATCTGTCATTTCCCCCGGCTCAACTACTTTCGTATAGTAGTAGTATCCATCTTTCCCCAGTATCCATTTCGGATCTGTTCCACTGAGCTTGTAAGTTCCAAAATCTCCTGTACTGTACAAAACCTTTGCCCGAATATAGCACGCCACATTTTGTCCGTCTTTTTCATTGCAAATTCGAACTTTCTTCTCAATTGTCTTACTCTCTCCCGGAATAATAGACTGTTCCGGAAAGTTCTCCTCAAAATATGTTGTGTTATGTCCTGGAGTAAAATGGTTTTTCAAAGAACTCGCATCTGTCTGGTAAGCCAGACTAAATTTATATCCTATTTTTCCTACGAAAAGCAAAAGCAGCACAGCCACAATTGTTGTTACACGGTATAAACTTTGCCAGCCCTGTTTTTTCTTAATATACACTTTCTCACTCCAATCTCCTGTTAATTATTCACAACAAAATTGTCGGCTTTCACAGTTGCTGTCCCATTATCTGCATTCTGATTTGCATATTTTTCGAATGCTGTTTTTGCATACTGAATTACCGTCGCAGTATTTCCCGGAATGTTATTATTGTCCTTATCTGCATCGTTTCCTGTATGTGCAGCCTGAATCGCAAATGTTTTAATTGGTACCTGAAGTTTTACTTTATCAAGCTGTCCTTCTACACAGTTAATGAGTCTTACCTTCTCAAAAAGAGAAGTGGTTTTTGATACAAGTACATTATCTGTAATATACTTTCCATAACTCTCTTTTACCAATGCATCCTCTGTGTCCGCCACCATACTATTATAAGCGTATGTATAAACTACATACCCCTTTACCTGCTCCGGATCTCCTTCTGCTCGTTCTGTCAATTCTGTTTTCAACAAAGTCCATCCATCTGAGCTATTACGAATAGCAGTAGTCAAACCATGCCCAACTGTCTTATCCGTATCTAAAAGTACACTTTCAGAATCAGGCTGATATGCCTCTCCCACTTGAAAAGCCTCCTCACCGCCAACTGTTTGCTTAATTGGTTCGCCTACTCCGAATGTAACCAACTGATGTAGTTTTTCCAGGCGTTTTCCTGACATATCTTTATCGTACAATGTCCCATCATCATTCACTTTTGTCACTTTACCATAAGGCATCTTAATCTGCATATATACATAAGCCGGTGTCTGAGAGCCTTTTCCCGCAGAAATCATTGGATTCTTTGCAATTACGTCTCCTGGTACTGTTGGATTCTGATCTCCCGGCCAGTTCGGCTCTGATGGCACAATTTCCAATCCGCCCTGAGTAAATTGATTAATTAAGTTTCCATAATCTGTTAAGTATGCAAGTGTTCCTTGTCCAACTGTACTTCCTGTTGTCAAAATTGCTGCTGTTGCCACAAGCCCTATTACAATGCCTTTTGTCTGTTTTTTTCTCCATTTTTTATTTACCATATAAATTCCTTCTTTCTATCATTTTTTCTTAATAACATATAACTCACAACTATTCCTACAATTCCCCATTTCCATCGAAATATTAAAGTATGGATATATCCCATATAGGGAATACAGTACCTGTCTCCGGGCAGCTTCATTACCTTTCCTAACAATTCTTTCTCCCAAATTCCTCCTCTGTCTTCTTTGATATTCGCATCTCCTTTTGTGACATACATCCCATTCTGAATGTCCACAACTCGATGTGTTACCGGGACATCCCATTTCTGAAACGTAATGATATCCCCCACTTTTATATTCTTCGGGTGCATTGTAAAAATCAAACTCCCAGTCTTTAAAACCGGCTCCATGCTTCCTGATTGTATACAGTATGTATGAAATCCAAACATCTCTGCCACCAATGGAATTAATAAAATGCCCGTTAGAGCTGCTGCAACAATGTCTATCAGTCACTTAAATACTTTTATCATAAATAACTCCTTTTATTTCTTTACTTTTATAGAATTAACAGCAATGCTGTTATGCGACCAGTCGTCCCAGCGGATCTTCTTATTAAGAAACGTTACACTGCTTCCCCTTGGTTTCAAGAGTAAATCAACAGTAACCGAAAATATCTGTTCAGGTGCTGTTCCATAAAAACTTTCAGCTGTCCTCGCAATCAAAACATTGGTATCTTCTGTTATTACTTCTTCCAACACATAACGATTTGTCTCCATCTCAAAAACGGAATAATTTCTTCCACAAGGGATATTATGAAAAACTGCTTCCAATGAAACGATCCCTTCCTTTGTGCTGTTCTGATCTACATATTCTCGTGTAAATTCTGCTTCACGAACATAAGTGTGTTCTCTTCCTTCCAGATCAACACCTGATACCTGAAATAAAAAAGTTGGATTTCCATTTGCCCACACAATATCAGAACGCCGAATACTCTTTTTTATCGTCAAATCACAGCGTTTTAAATCATTTTTAATATTTAATACCAAAACTGGTACGCCATTCTCCATTATCTCTGATTGATTACCAAGATACACTTCACATCCTTTCTTCAGGTCCTCTGTTATTTCATACCCATCCGGTGCTTTTAGTTCCTTTACAAGATAGTATGCTTCTGACGGAAGATATGATGACTCTCCCATTCCGTTCTCATCTGTGATCAGTTTCGCCAGCAATTGTCCTGCATCAGCAATAACAACTCCATTCTTCTCTATCCGATCTCTTGCATAAATTCCAAACTCCGCTCCTGCAAGCGCTCTTCCGTCTTCTCCTGATACTTTTTGGATGCGAATCTTTCCCTGACTCATCCACTCTACACTGAATTCTGTTGTAAGTTCCGGCTCTTTGTGACAAGCAAGCCCTCCAACCGCCTGATCATCTCCCGGTGGCCGAATAAGAAATGACATATATGTTTCCTGAATACTCCCCTTAATTTTTCCTGATGACCAATATCCACTGACACCCGGTTCTGCTTCCAAACGAAATTGATCTCCTCCTTTTACGGTCACCGCAGACTGCATTACTGCTCCTGTAATAAGATTATGCAGACGTACTCCTGTTGGCAAAGTAAAATTCAGTAGATTTCTCGCATCTCCTTCTACTCGATATACGTCCGTCCATTGACTTTTACTTCCTTCATCCCATTTTGCATTCTGATGAGACGGCTGTATACTGACTTTTCCCTCCGGTGGTGCCGGAAGCATATCTCTGATCTGGTAACTGATTGTCGAAATACCATCCCTCTCTTCTTTATTTAAACCGATAAATGCATCCGAATTCATATTATATCCGCTGTAAATAAATGATAAAATTGCATGGCAAAATGCATATATCTGTTTCTCACTGAAACCTGCCGCTGATGAAAAAAATGCCTCTCGAATCTCCGGTGTAAATCCGGGACCTCCCATCAAATAATACATTCCTTTTGTAAGATGATCATTCTGCAGTACGTCTGCAATATAATTACCACTGGAAGGAGTGCCTTTACGCGGTTCCAGACAATATGCCAATTGGCCGTTAATGTAGAAATAATTTGTACTCCAACTTCCATAAGAAACCTTCTCTCCCACTTGAAGTACAACCTCCTCAGTTGATTTTGCGGATGCATAATTCCCGGAATTCAACGCTAACACTACTGAAGATTCTTTTGTTATATCTGTAACTGGTTCTTCTCCCGGCACTTCATGCACTTTTACTTCATCGGAAGGAAGAATCTGATACCACTCTTCGCTTTCCTTTACCTCCTCACCTTTCTTCTGTTCTTCATCACCTCTCTCTCCCTCTGTTGCAGTGTTCTCTTCACTCTTTACAGATTCCGGCGGTTTCTCAATTACAACAGCTGCTTCCTGTTCTTTCTTTGCCTGCTCCATTGCTTCTGCACGATCCGGTACAGCAATTGTTCCGAGCAACAATGCCAAAAATAGCAGCATGGATATAAACTTTTTCATTCCTATCTCCTTTCTCATCTCTTACTTGTAAAACATATCTGCTGCTTATCCCAATGCCTCCTTTCTGTCCGACGCCACCCTGAAGCCAGTATTCTTTTACTCCTTTCTCTCCCTGCTCGAACTCTTCTAAAAAGTTCTTCCAAGAATAAATATGAAAGAACCAAAGAATATGAAAAAGAGTCCACAACTGTGAACTCTTTTCTCCTGCACTTCCAGACCATTTTATTTATTGGCTTCTCGATATGTTTTAACAAGTTTATCATAACATAGACATGTCATAGATACTACGTCACATTACGTCAACTTACGTCATCCTAATCTATACTGCCCGAACTTTTTTCTGGGAATTTTGATGATCCGTTTTATATTTCTTCGTAATGATTGCCAGATTATCAAGCTCACTGTGATACAGTGATTGAATTTTTCTGATAGCTGCTGCCCGCTTTTTCTCAAACGTTCCATGAGACATACCGCTCTCACGCTCAACTGCTGAATATAGCTGCCGCTCTGCATACAATGCACGCACAATCTGAAATTCTTCACCTTCCAGCCCGCGATAACACGCCCATATTCTTCGTACCGTTTCCTCTTCTTCCATAAGCCTCCACATTTCACACTGAATTTCCTTTTTCTGTTCTTCCATTAGCTGTCTGCGGCGCAGCAAAAGCGATGATACGTCATGCAAGCGTGCCGATGTTCCTGTAAAATCATCTGCTTTCACAGACAAAGAACGAATCATATCATCTGTATCACACTGCATATGGTTCAGCTCCAGAAGTCTTTCTTCAATCTCCTGGAGCTTTTTATCGTATCCTGACAGCACCATCTTAATATAGTTTATATCAAAATTTTGAAAAATAACTGCTCCCCCTTCCATTTTCCAGTACATATATTTCTTACCTAAGGGAACTAACCATATGCAGGATATGCTCAATACTTTATGGAGTATTTAAAAGAAAAAATGCCATACATGATACTTGGAATAGTCAATTCGATGTGACAGCCCCGAAAAATAGGCCTGCAGCAGAAACAGTTTGTACTGTTTCTTCATCATATCATATGTCCTTTACTGCAACAATTCTGCAAAATTACAAAAATTTAAAACAAACAGTATATAACAGTTGACAACTGTTTTATACTGTTATATACTGTTTACAAACAAAGGAGGAGCATTTATGAAACTAGCAATTATTATCAACAATTCATCTATGCAGCCGATTTACGAACAGATTCTCGATCAGATTAAAGCTCGTATCCTGCATGGTGAATTACAGGAAAATGACACTCTCCCCTCTGTCCGCTCTCTCGCAAAAGACTTGAAAATCAGCGCGCTAACCGTTAAGAAAGCGTATGATGCGCTGGAGCAGGAAGGCTTTATTATTACTGTGCACGGAAAGGGAAGCTTTGTCGCCTGCACAAACCAGGTACTGATGCAAGAGGAGTTAAAAAAAGATGTAGAGGCTGACCTGGAACTGGCCATTCAAAAGGGCAGAAGCTGCGGAATGAGTAACCAAGATTTATCTGATTTATTTCATCTTATTCTGGAGGAATCATAGCAATGTTAACACTAAAAAATGTACAAAAATACTACGAAGGATTTCATTTGAATTGTTCTCTAACCGTTCCAACCGGATGCATTACCGGTCTGATCGGACAAAATGGCGCCGGAAAAAGTACCATGTTCAAAGCAATTCTGAACTTAATTTCTATAGACAGCGGAGAAATAAGGCTTTTCAACCAAGATATTGCCTCCCTTTCTTCTCTTGACAAGCAGAAGCTCGGCGTTGTCCTTTCTGATTCCGGATTTAGTGGATATTTGACTATAAAAAATATTATGAAAGTCAATCAACACATGTATACCGATTTTGAGAAGGAATATTTCCTGTCACAATGTGAACGTTTTCATCTTCCGCTTAACAAAATGATTAAAGAATTTTCTACCGGAATGAAAGCCAAACTAAAAGTATTGCTGGCACTTTCCCACAATGCTCAATTTCTTATTCTCGATGAGCCGACTTCCGGGCTGGATACGATTGCCCGAGATGAAATTCTTGATCTTCTGCGGGAATATATGGAGACGGAGGGACGCTCTATTTTGATCAGCTCTCATATTTCCACTGATCTTGAAACACTTTGTGACGAGATTTACATGATCCACAACGGCGGTATCGTACTTCACGAGGAAACAGATTGTCTCTTTGACCAGTACGGAGTTCTGAAAGTCAGCGAAGAGCAATTCCGTACACTGGATAAACAATATCTGCTGCGCACGTTGAAAGAGCCTTTCGGCTATAGCTGTCTTACAAACGAAAAAGCATTTTATGTGGAAAATTATCCTGCAATCACAATAGAACGTGGAAACATTGATAACATTATTACAACAATGATTCGAGGTGAAAATAATGAAAGGATTACTCTATAAAGATATTATATTATGTTGGAATCGTAGAAATTTCTTTCTTCTGATTACCGCTATTTCCATTATGCTTGCTGTCACATCCAAAAACCCAATGTTTGTTATCAGTTATATCACATTAGTTTTCGGTATGTTCTCTATCAGCAGTATTTCTTATGATGAATTTGATAACGGCAACGCATTTTTATTCACACTACCGTTTACCCGAGCAGGTTATGTCTTGGAAAAATATTTGTTTTCTTTATTAATAAGCGGAATTCCGTGGCTGATTTCCTCAGTTTTGATTACCTTCTACCAGAAATCCCGTGTTCCGGAATTAGATACTGCTGAATGGTTCCTTACCACTTTTATTTTCCTGTACATGGTTATTTTGTTTCTTTCACTCACACTTCCGCTACACTTGAAATACGGAGCAGAAAAAGCGCGTCTCTTTCTCTTCGGAGTGATGGGTGTCATCTTTGTCGTGTGCATCCTTCTTACAAAGATAACTTCATCCGTGACAGACAAAATATTGAATTTCCTAAAAAATTTTTCTGCTCTCAGTATTTCGCAGATGGTACTTGCAGGAGGAGTTTTTTCCATTGTTCTGCTTATTATTTCCGGATTTTGTTCCTTAAAAGTGATAAAAGAAAAAGAATTTTAAGAATGACATAAGCATTTTCACGTTTTCTTTATAAGGCTGTCACATTTTCATCACATTTCGACAGTATAGTAATAATCAAACAAAGCTAAATGCTTTTTAACATATATCATTTCTTTTTCATTACTTTTTCTTTCTTAGCTGAGACGATTGTTCTCAGCTATTTTTATTTCTGGTTTTCTAAGTCTGATCTTTACCATGATTCGAGATTATCAAATAGATTTCTGCCTAAAAAAAAGCTACAACTTTCGATTTCTCAAAAGCTGTAGCTTTGAAACATGCGGATGACAGGAATCGAACCTGCACGGTCTCCCACTAGATCCTAAGTCTAGCGCGTCTGCCAGTTCCGCCACATCCGCACAATGAAGCATCGGGGATTCGAACCCCGGACAACTTGATTAAAAGTCAAGTGCTCT
>OLOG01001472.1_pt1 | contig 13953 bp, 10 predicted proteins | sample 1672351 | NCBI WGS metagenome assembly OLOG01 (sample SAMEA3136674, study PRJEB25190) | human gut metagenome | biome: human gut; feature: human-associated habitat; material: faeces | place: Austria | collected 2013 | reverse complement strand
GTTTCATATAATTTCTCAGTTCCAATGCCAACGTCAGCCCCTTTCTGTTTATCATTGTGAAAAGAAGATCCTGAAGAGGCATTTTTCGAATTCTGGTAAAATAACTTTTATTACCTGATCGGCAAAATGTCTTAAATTCATCAGAAGTCATTTTTTCTATATCCATGAATGTACGTTTCTGAGAATGTTTCATGCATAATTACATCCTTTTTTTGAGCAGGTTCATGGCTTCTTTTTACAATATAATCATATCAAAGAGCAGAAAATATCTAATCTTTTTAGGAATAAATATCTCTTGCTTTTAAGTTAATGACATTGATAATTCTCAGGGATGCCAAGATGTGTGCATATGCAGCCGGGAATGTGGAACATTTTAAATATCTGATGAAAAGACTTGGATATGTATTTAAGAAAGACGCATGGATGGAGGTGCAGGTACCGGGATTTCGGTATTATCATAAACTGGCAAAGCTGGACAAGATGTTTTCAGAAGATATGTTATGGCATCATGTGGATATGCCTTGGATGACAAAGCCTTACTTTTATTCGTCAGATATCAGGGGATTGCACAGGACGAAGCTATCACCATACCAGAAACGATTTTATGCAAAGCTATATAGGTTGAGAATTGTGGAGCAGAAACGATTTGTGGTTGGTGGGGCAAAGTATACGGAAGAATTGAAGAGGTTTCATCAGCTGCAGGACGAGTATCTGCTACTTGTGAATAATGATATCAAGGATGTTTCGGGACTTGTGAAGTATCGGAGTGAACAGCAGGAAAAGGTGAAGCGGATTGATGACAAACAGCGGGAGATATATAAGGAAAACTCTAGCAGGAAACGCAGGATTAAGACAGATGAGCAGTGTCGGGAATATCAGGTGTGGCATGTTGGAGTGCAGGAAGAACTGGATGAGCTGAAAATGGAGAAAAGAGAAGTTAAGAAGCAGCTGCAGCTTGTGGAAGGTATTATGAAAGAGGATTTGTATACGGCGTATTATGCGGTGTCGGAGGATGAGGAGATTGTTGGAAATAAGGAGATTGAGATACCAGGGATGGAGCAGCAGGCGGTCATATCTGAAGTAAAGAGAAAGGATACCTCTGATATTGAGAATGTTGATACAGAAATAAGTAGGAAAGAAGATGTCTCTGTTGCAGACAAATATAGTGATATCGAAAAAGAACAGGCAGACTTATATGTTGCGGAATCTTGTGAAATGGATGATGGTGATTCGGAACAGATTTATGCAGGCGAGAATGGAATTTTAGATGATGTAGTGGCAGGTATTCCGACAGCTGCTAATAAGGTTGAAATGATTGCTGACAGCTTATCTGATTATGGGGCATATGAAGACATTGATGTTGCTGTTAAGGCAGATATATTCGGGCTTGATATTGCAGATGTAAGTGGAAGTATACGGCTGTTTTCAGATGTTATGAAGAGACTGGGGATAAGATTGGCTGGAGATGAGCTTTATGAGGAGTTTCAGAGAATTTATGATGAGAGCGTTGGCAGGGATGCAGGGAAGGAAAAGGCAGAAGATAAGATGTGGAATATGGGCAGAGGGAGATGATACCTCTGCTTCTGGTCGAAATTCACTTTACGTACCTCTGCTTCTCACAAAGTACAAAAAAATATTCCTAAGGTTTGAAAAAATAGACTATATATGATATGTTTAAAGAGGTGTTTAAGCCCTATATTGTTAAGAACAGATAAACAAAATTGAGGTGTAGTATGGCAATTTCGTATAATAATCTTTGGAAAATTCTGATTGATAAGGAAATGAATAAAGGTGCTTTATGTAGCAAGGCAAAGATTAGTAAGGGAACAATGGCAAAAATGACTAATAACGAGCCAGTCACATTGACAGTTATAGAAAAAATATGTGAAGTGCTTCAATGTGATATCGGGGATGTTGTTCAGATTGTAGATATAGAAAAACGGGAGAAAAATAATGGATAACAGAAGTATAAAGAAGTTAGAAGCTGATTTATGGGAATCAGCAGATTTACTAAGAGCAGGTTCTAAACTGACATCAAACCAGTATTGTATGCCGGTGCTTGGACTACTCTTTTTAAGATATGCGTATAGTCGATTTAAATTGGTGGAAGCAAAGATATTAAAGGATAGACCAATGCGTAATGGCAGAAAAATGCCTGTAGAAGCAAAGGATTTTTCTGCTAAAAGTGCACTGTTTTTGCCGAGAGAAGCACAGTATGATTATCTTGTGAATCTTCCTGAAAATATAGCATCAGCTGATTTGAAAAATATTGCTGGACAGGCAATGAATAGTCTGGGTGAGGTAGTAAACAATGCTATGGAACTTGTAGAACAGCAAAGTGAACAGTTAGCAGGTGTATTGCCGAAAAGTTATACGGATTTTTCCGATGAACTGCTGGGAGAGCTGCTTCGCATATTCAATAACAACGCACTTGATGAAGTTGGTGGAGATGTAATAGGTAGGATTTATGAGTATTTCCTTAATAAATTTGCGAAAAATATAGCTTCGGATGATGGAGTATTCTTTACACCAAAATCTTTGGTAAAAATGATAGTTAATATTTTAGAGCCGACATCGGGAGTGCTTCTTGATCCAGCATGTGGTTCAGGTGGAATGTTTGTACAGACAGGTGACTTTGTAAATGAAGCTGGGTTACAGGCAAATAGCAGTATGACATTTTATGGACAGGAGAAGGTAGAATACAATGCACAGCTTTGTCTTATGAATATGGCAGTTCATGGCCTTACAGGAGTAATAAAATCTGGTGATGAAGCGAATACATTTTATCATGATGCTCATAACCTTGAAGGCTGCTGTGACTATGTAATGGCAAATCCACCATTCAATGTAGACAAGGTAAAGGTAGAATCAACATCCAGTGCAGGAAGACTTCCATTTGGTTGCCCGAAGGAGAATAAGAATAAAGAAATTGGAAACGCAAATTATCTATGGATTTCGTACTTTTATGCCTATCTCAACGAAAAGGGCAGAGCAGGATTTGTAATGGCATCTTCTGCAACAGATAGTCAGGGAAGTGATAAGGACATAAGAGAAAAACTGGTCAAAACAGGTCATGTAGATGTGATGATAAGTGTGGGTAACAATTTCTTCTATACTAAAAGCCTTCCATGTTCGTTATGGTTCTTTGATAAAGGCAAAAAGGAAGAATTGAAGAACAAAGTTCTCTTTATTGATGCGAGAAACTATTATACGGAGGTTGATCGTACACTGAATGAATGGTCGGAGTGGCAACTTAAAAATCTGAATGCTATTGTCTGGTTATATCGTGGAGAAAGTGAAAAATATACGGCATTACTTCGTGAATATAGAGACACACTTGGAAGTGACAAATTATTTGATGAACAGATCCATGATTTGACTGAAAGAGTAAAAAAACTTCGTGCAGAAGCAAAAGCAGCAGTTGAGACAGCAGATAAGCGAGAAAAGAAAAAAACACAGACGGAATATGATGAAAAAATTTCCGAACTTACAGAAAAGCTTACAATAGCTAAAGAAGCGAATTGGCTATATGAAAAATTTGGCGATGGAGAGTATCATGATATTCTTGGGCTATGTAAAGTCGCCTATACAACAGATGATGCAAAATGTGATGATAAAGATGGAATCAGCATTGAAGAAAAAGGGTGGTCACTTACTCCAGGGGCATATGTAGGTGTAGCACCTGTGGAAGATGATGGCGTGGATTTTGAAGAGCGAATGACAGAGATACATCGAGAACTTTTAGCATTGCAGGAAGAATCAAATGATTTGATGAATGCTATCTCACGGAATATGAAGGAGATGGGACTATGATATATAAGGAAGAAGTGTTGGGCAATTATATTAATATTCTTTCTGGATTTGCTTTTAAAACAAAGGATTTTGTGGATGTAGGTATACCAATTATTAAAATAAAAAACATTTGTCCGCCATATGTTTCATTGGAAGATTTAACATATGTTTCAAAGGAGACTGGTGAAAAACAAAAAAAGTTTATGCTTAGTTACGATGATGTTTTAATTGCTATGACAGGTTCTCACATTAATCAATGGGCATCTGTTGTAGGGCGTGTGGCTAGAGTAAAGTATACAGAAAAAACATTGCTTAACCAACGAGTAGGGAAGATTACAGTTAAGGAAAATGCTGATGCTGATTTGGACTACATATATTATTTTCTATCACAGGATAAGGTAAAAGTTCAATTAGCTGCTAAAGCAGGAGGGACTGCTAATCAAGCTAATATTAGTGCAACGCATATCCAAGAGTTGGTGTTCCCTTGTCCAAATATTGAGACACAAATTAGGATTAGCAACATTTTAAAGAATTATGATGATCTTATTGAGAACAACAAAAAGCAAATTAAATTATTGGAAGAAGCAGCGGAGCGTCTGTACAGAGAATGGTTTGTAGATTTACATTTTCCAGGACACGAGGATGTGAAGATTGTTGATGGTGTGCCGGAGGGGTGGAAAAAACAAAAAATATCTGAGTTCGGTGAGATAATAACCGGTAAAACACCTTCAACTACTAAGGAACAATACTATGGAGGTAACATTCCATTTGTAAAAATACCGGATATGCACAACTGCGTATATCCAATTGTTACAGAATCTACCTTAACTACGGAAGGGGCTAATACGCAGAAGAATAAGTTTATCCCCAAGAACGGAATTATGGTTTCATGTATCGCAACAGTTGGTCTTGTAAATATTGCCATTGAACCATGCCAGACGAATCAGCAGATTAATTCTATTGTTTTGCATGATGAACAAGATTTATACTATACCTACTTTACAATGAAACGTCTAAAAGCATTGCTTGAAGGAGTTGGAAGTAATGGTGCTACAATGACTAATGTTAATAAAACAAAATTTGGTAACCTTGAGGTACTTTATCCAAGTAACAATTTAAGAAAAGATTATTTTGATTATTGCAAGCCGATTTTTGAGAAAATTTATGCATTAAGTATAGGTGTTCATAAATTATCACAAGTTCGTGACGGCTTACTTCCTAAGCTAATGAGTGGAGAAATCGAGGTGTAATTATGATTATACTGGATGTTGAAGAACAGAAGAAAACTGTTTTCGAATTAAATGAAATTGAACCATTTGAAGAAGAAATGACTTTTTATTATGATGAGAGTGGTAATTGCAGAAAGTTTTATCTTACAGACACAGGATTCAATTATTCTGATGCAATAAAGGGAGATTTTGTATTAGCGGGTGTAGCACATGAAGGAAAGTCATTTGAGATTGATGCGCCATCATTATATAAAGCACTTGATTATAAAGAAGGTCAGAAAGAACTTAAGTTTAAGCACCTATATTTTAATTCGACAGATTTTTTGAATTTTATTGGTAGTAAAAGAGCAACGGATTTTTTGAAATGGTTGTATTCGAGCGGTTTGTATATTCATTATAGTGCATTAAATAATTTGTTTTATTCACTTGTAGATATTGTCGATTCTTTATGGGAAACACATCCCCAATGCATTATGTACATCTGGGAAATAAAGAGCGCATTGTACGATTTTGTCATTGAACATCAAGATGAGGTTATTGATATTCTTATAAGGCATACATACCCTGATGTGAAAGATGCATCATCATTCTGTAATGACTTGTGTTATTTGATTAGAACATATAATGAAGATGCTGAATATTATCCTGGTTTCTTTTTGGAATTGTTTCGACAGATGCTAAAGACAGCTGGAAAACTAGATAAGATAGATTTTATTCAAGACAATGAGCCATATTTGTTAATCAAGGAATACTACTTGTTCTATTTAGAAAGATGTGAGATTTTCAGTAAATCAAATCATATTTTTGATGAAGAAGCTAGCGTACAAAAACAATTATCTGAAATTCAACTATACGAAGAGGGAAAATTGCTTAATAATTGGAAATTTGTGAAATCACACGAGAATATATATATTCAGATTTCGGATATGACAGCAGGGTTACTTAGAAAACTCTTTATGTTTTTAGATGAAAACTCTTTGGAAAAAATACAGGCAATTGCACGAGAATTAAATGATAAGCAAATCGATAATTTTTCAATCATATGGTTGCTTATAAAAAAATCTGATAACAAATCCAAACTTTTTATTAAGAACACAAACACACCTAAAAATGTAAGTGAAAGAATGGATAAGTTGCAGATTCTTGGTGTTGCAAATAACAGTGCTGGAAAAGGAGATATGTGCCATGAGTTATGATTATTCTGAAAATATATTAGTACAGGAAAGTGCTGGTCATCTTCTTGAAGATGAACTTGGTTGGCATGTAGAACTTGCTTATAATACAGAAGTATTAGGTGAAACTGGCACATTTGGCAGGAAATCATATAAGGAAATCCTTCTTGTGAAATATTTCAAGCAGGCACTTTCAAAACTCAATCCATGGCTTACTTCAGCATTACTTGAAGACGCTATAAAAACATTTGAAAGTCATATGTCATCAGCTTCTCTTATGCAGATAAATGAGGAAAAGTATAGATACATAAGAGATGGTATTCCAGTGAAAGTGAAAAAGCCGAATGGTCAGATTGAGGAAAAGAAGACAATTGTCATTGATTTTAATAATCCAGAGAATAATGATTTCCTTGCTATTAAGGAAATGAAAATATATGGAGATCTTTATCGAAGACGTACAGATATTGTAGGTTTTGTAAATGGAATACCTCTTCTTTTTATAGAATTGAAGAAGAATTCTGTAGATGTGCAGAATGCATACATAGATAACTATACAGACTATCTTGATACAATACCGCATCTGTTTTATTATAATACATTTCTTATGTTGTCCAATGGAACAGAGGCTAAAGTGGGAACATTAGGTAGTGAATATGAATTTTTTCATGAGTGGAAAAGATTATCTGAGCAGGAAGAAGGTAATGTTGCACTTGAAACGATGCTTAGAGGTATATGCAAAAAGGATAACTTCCTTGATTTGTTGGAAAATTTCATATTATTTGACCATTCAGATGGAAAAACAGTAAAGATTCTAGCACGAAATCACCAGTATTTGGGTGTAAATGAGGCTGTTAAGGCATATGAAGCACGCAAATTGAATAATGGAAAACTTGGTGTATTCTGGCATACACAAGGTTCTGGTAAAAGTTATTCTATGGTATTTTTATCACAGAAAATTAGGCGAAAATTTGCAGGTTCTCCAACGATTGTGATTTTGACAGACAGGGATGAGTTAAATACACAGATTAGCGATACTTTTGAAAATTGTGGATTACTTGGAAAAACAAAGGCTGCAAAGTATATTGCTACGAGTGGTGATGACCTTATAACAAAATTGCAAGGAAATCCTAGCTTTATATTTACTTTGATTCAGAAATTTAATAAGAAAGATGTACAGCCAATCATACCAGATCATGACATTATTATAATGTCCGATGAAGCACATAGGAGTCAGTATGGAATATTTGCAGATAATATGATGAATTTGCTGCCTACAGCCGCACGTATTGGTTTTACTGGAACGCCATTATTATCGAATGACAATATTACAGAGAGAACATTTGGTGGATATATCTCTATCTATGATTTTAAGAGAGCAGTTGAGGATAAAGCAACAGTTCCGTTGTATTATGAGAATCGTGGAGAGAAGATTTTGGATTTAGATAATCCGGATATTACGGATAAGATATTGGATGCGATTGAGGCAGCAGATTTAGATCCAGACCAGACAGAAAAGCTGGAGCATGAATTTAAGAAAGAAATTCATATTATGACAGCACCGCAAAGACTTCAGTCAGTAGCAAAAGATTTTGTTTCGCATTATTCGGATTTGTGGACAAGCGGTAAGGCTATGTTCGTGTGTCTGAATAAAGTGACTTGTGTTCGTATGTATAACCTTGTGCAGGATTATTGGAAAGAAGAAATTAAACGATTAGAAGGCATAAAATCAAAAGTATCACAGCAGGAAGCACAGGAACTGGAACGCAAGATTAAATGGATGAAAGAAACTGAAATGGCAGTTGTTATTTCTCAGGAGCAGAATGAGATTCAGACATTTAAAAAATGGAATCTTGATATAAAACCACATCGTGAGAAGATGGAGAAAAGAGAACTCGATAAGGAGTTTAAGGATAAAGATAATCCACTTCGTGTAGTGTTTGTATGTGCTATGTGGCTTACAGGATTTGATGTAAAGTGCTTATCATGCTTATATCTTGATAAGCCATTGAAAGCACATACTCTCATGCAGACAATAGCAAGAGCTAATCGTGTGGCAGAGGGCAAGAGTAACGGACTTATTATTGACTATATTGGCATAGTAAAGGCACTTCGTAAAGCACTTGCAGATTATACAGCAAATGTTGGAGGAAGAGAGACTGATCCAACAATAGATAAGGAAGAACTTATAGAACACGTGATGGAAACTATATCAGCAGCTATAGAATTTTTATGTAGCAGAAATTTTGAGTTGGAGGATTTGATTAAGGCAAAAGACTTTTCAAAATTAGCATTACTACAGACAGCAGCAAATGCTGTTTCTGATAGCCGAGAATCACGCAAGCAGTTTACGACATATGCAAACGAAATAAATCGTATGATGAAATATCTGGACAGAGATGATATATCGGATGAGGATAGAAACAAAAAAGACGCGATTATAGCAATATCTGATGAACTAAAGAAAAAGAAGAAACACATTGATAATGTTGATTTGATGGTTCAGATTAATGGGATTCTAGGTGAATATATAATGATCGAACAGGAATCTAATAATAATGACATAGCTAAGCGTTTTGATATCAGTAGAATAGATTTTGATTTGCTTCGAAGAGAGTTTGCAAAGACAAAGAAAAAGAATCTGCTCATTACAGATTTGGATGAACTGATTCAAACAAGATTAGACAGTATGCTCAAAGAAAATCCAAATCGTGTGGATTATTATGAAAGATATCAGACAATCATTGATGAATATAATAATGAGCAGGACAGGGCAAACATTGAAAAGACATTTATGGACTTGATGAATCTGGCTAATTCTATGAATCAGGAAGAAAAGCGTTATGTCAGAGAGGGCTTTACAAGTGATGAAGAACTGTCATTGTATGATATGCTTTTCAATGAAAATCTTTCAAAAGAAGATATCAATAAGATAAAGAAAGTTGCGATAGACTTGCTGGAAAAGATAAAAGCAAAGATATCTGAACTTGACCATTGGACAGAGAAGCAGGAAACAAAGGCAGAAGTTGATACTCTTATAGGCACGATTCTCTGGGAAGAATTACCAGAGAGTTATTCTGATAATGCAATATTTGCATATAGACAGAAAATTTATGAGTATGTATTTATGAGGTATAAAGAGGTGGCGTAAAATTGTCGGTGATTATACATATGACGCTACCGATGCTAGTAAAGAACTATTTGATAATTACGATAATTTAAGCTCTGCCATTAAGGCAGAAATACCACTCAAGCAGATATGGATATTGAGTAAGGAAGAATAGAGAAAGTGAAGAGAAAACTATGAACAAGAAGTGCCAGGTATTTACGCCTGAAAATTATGTAAGAGAATTACTAGATAGTGTGGGTTATACCCATAATTTATATGGGAAAAAAATACTAGAGAATTCCTGTGGTGATGGCAACATCCTGGTTGCGGTAGTTCAAAGGTATATTGATGATTGTAAGGAAAATGGTTTGTCTAGAACAAGAATAAAGAATGGGTTAGCAAAAGACATATATGGAATCGAGATTGATGAAGAACAGTATAAAAAGTGTATTGATAATTTAGATGAAGTATTAAAACGTAACGATATTGACAAAGTTGATTGGAAAGTGATAAATGCAGATTATTTGAAGTGGAATACTACTATTAAATTTCAATATATTGTTGGAAATCCTCCTTATATTACATACAGTGAATTGAAAGAGGAGGAACAGCTGTTTGTAAAGAGTAATTTCTCTACATGTGTCAAAGGAAAATTTGATTATTGCTATGCATTTATAGAGAAAAGTATTAATTCATTAGCAGATAACGGGAAAATGTCTTATCTTATTCCAAGTAGTATTTATAAGACTGTATTTGGACATAATCTGAGAATTTTTATGAGTCCGTACATTGCCCAAATAAAGGATTACAAACAAGTTAAAATATTTGATAAGGCATTAGTTAAGTCATCCATTATGGTGTTAGACAAACAACGTCAGCAGGAGATTTTGCATTATCAGGACATGAGTATGGAAAATGCGATAGATATACCTATTGCTCAACTAGATGAAAAGTGGTTTTTTGCAGATGAGAATGAAGTGGGACAACATCGATTTGGGGATTATTTTAAGGTGTCACATGTTGTGGCAACACTTCTAAATAAAGCATATGTTCTGTCAGATGGGGCATATACCGAAGTAGATAATGGCTATGTTTGTGGTAACCATACTATTGAAAGAGAAGTAGTAAGAAATACTGAAACACCTCGAACGCTTAGATATATTAAACACGAAAAAATTATTTTTCCGTATACATATGACGAAAATGAGTTAGTACATTATGATGATGGTGAGTTTGAACGATTATATCCTGGGGCTACGGCATATCTTAATGAGTTTCGTGATGATTTAGATAAAAGGCAAAGTGATAATAATGCAAAATGGTATGAGTATGGTCGCTCACAAGCACTGAGTGGATTGAATAGACAAAAACTTCTGATTTCAACAGTTGTGACAAATGATGTAGACGTATATGAATTAGAGCAGGAATGTATACCATATGCGGGAATGTATATTGTGCAAAAGGAAGATAATAATGAATATACATTGACGGATGCAATGAGAATACTTAGAAGCGACGAATTTAAAGAGTATGTTTTTAAAGTTGGAATACCTATAAGTGGTAAATCGGTGAGAATAACATCGAAGGATGTTGAGAATTATATGTTTTAGGAGGTGGCTTGAGTGGAAGAATTAAAATATGTTATAGAAGATAGTACGATAGCGGAATTGTTAGGTGTGCAGAATTTTTCTACAGATGAGGCTGCAATACTTGAATTGGTTAAGAATGCATATGATGCTAATGCATTGAATTTAAAAATTACATTTCAGAATGACACACTTCGATTTGAAGATAATGGCATTGGCATGAATGCAGACGATATAAAAAAACATTGGATGCATATAGGTAAAAGTAGCAAAGAATATGAAATAATAGATGAAAATAATAAAAAAAGAATTCAAGCTGGTTCGAAAGGTGTTGGAAGATTTGCATTATCGAGACTAGGGTATAGAGTATGTTTGAAATCAAAAAAAATAGATTCTGTTGGTGTAATTTGGAAAACAGATTGGAATACATCTGTTTTAGATGAGAGCTACGACATTCACACTAAAGGAACAGATATAGAAATAATAGGATTAAGGGAAAAGTGGAATAAAAAACGCATAGAAAATTTAAATAAGTACTTAGAAAGAACTTATCATGATACATCTATGGAGATAAGAATTATTTCAGATAATTATGATGAAATTGTAGTGGAACATTTTCCTAAAGCTGAAGTCGGAATCAATTGTAGAAGTAATATTGTTTTAAAGTATAACCAAGGAATCTTAGTGACATCAGTAGAGTCAGATGAGTTCGAAAATGAGGCTTTAAAATATTGTCCAGGGATTGATATAAAAAAATATGAAACGAAAACGGATATTGTTAATGAGTTGAAAGGAAACAAAATTACGGAGCTTTTAGATGCTGATATACAAACAGTGGTTAATGATATTGGCGAATTTTCAGCAAATTTATACTTTAATATTTCTACATCAAAAGATGAAAAAGAGAAATTTTTATACAAGTATTTAAACACACCTAAAAATATTGAAAGTGGAATAATATTATATAGGAATGCATTTAGTATATCTTCATATGAAGGAAGGAAAGATTGGTTAGGACTTGGAAAAAGATCTAGAAAATCCCCTGCGGCAGCTTCTCATCCAACGGGTGCATGGCGTGTGAGAGAAAATCAGATGGCAGGTTATGTCATGATAGATAAAAAGAAGAATGCTGTGCTTCAGGATATGGCTAACCGCCAAGGCTTAGATGAAAATATTTATTATCAATTGTTTGTTGAAATAATTTTAGTAGGTATTAAAGAATTTGAAAGATATAGACAAAATATTGTTAGAAAAATAAATGTTAAGAATCAGCCAGAAGAACAAAAAGCAACACCTATTTCAGATCGAGTATTAAGCAAACCAACATCTGTTAGTGGTCTGACAAAGGAAGAGGCAAAGCAATTAGCAACAGAGATCAAAAGTTATAAAAAGGAGGGAAAACAATATCAGAAAGATAAAGAAGCGGTAGAGGCTAGATATAAATATGATGTAAGAATTTTAAATGTATTAGCAACAACGGGATTAAAAGCTTCATCCATTGCACATGAAATGAAAAATGATAGAAATGCCATATATGATAATTACAATAATATAGTAGATGCATTAAAAGAATATGGTATGTGGGATGAATTGAATTCTTCTGAAAAAACGAGAAAATCTTATAAAAATGTACCTTATTTGTTGGAAAGTAATGATATTGTTGGAAGAAAATTGGTGACATTCATGGACACTATGTTGGAAGAAATAGAAAAAAAACAGTTTGAGATTAGATACCAGAGTATAGCAGATATCTTAACTGTTATAAAAAAAGTGTGGGAAAGAGATTATGCATGGCTTAGTATTGAAATTATAATGGATGAAGATATTGTTTATCAGATTTCAGAAGATATATTGCAGGTTATTTTTGATAATCTGATTTTAAATAGTGTGCAGCAAAATGAAAATACGCAAAAACTAATGATCACTATATCTATAAATGAGACTAATGGATTTTTAAATATTAAATATTGTGATAATGGAAAAGGACTTGATGATAAGTATAAAACGGATCCGATGAAAATATTAGAGGTACATGAAACTACAAGAACTAACGGGCATGGTCTCGGAATGTGGATTGTAAATAATACATGTACAATGTCAGGGGGAGAAATACAGAAAATAGGTGGGGAAAAGGGATTTGAAATAGAATTCACTATAGGAGGAAAAATATAATGGAAAACTTAAAAATTATATATATAGATGATTATCCGGAGACTTCATTATCCAAATATTTGGATAAATATAAGAATTCGAGTTGTAATGTTGAATCTTTAGATATTAAATTTAATCCAGATGCAGGATACGAGAGTTTGATTAATAATCCGGATGTTAAATCAGCAAATATAATTTTTATAGACTCAAAATTATTTGAAAATAGAACAGCAATAGCAGGAAAGTTTACAGGAGAAGAATTTAAAATTATTCTAAAAAAATATTTTCCGTTTATAGAGGTGATTGTTATTACGCAAAATGATATCGCTCCAGATTATGAAACAATTTCTAAATATGATCCTAAATGCGGAAAGACACCAGTGGAATATTATGATGAAAAGCTTCCTCCAATATTAGACCAATGTATTAGAAATATTTTTGAAGTTAGAAAAATTACCTCAGAATTGCAAAAGAATACTAGTTGGGAAAAAGTTATGGTCGAAAAAATAGTGAATTCAGTTAATGGTCAAGGAAAATTTGATGAATTTACTAAGAATGATATTGATGATGTGATAAAAATGTTTCAAGAGTTGCAGACAAAAGTAGAGGGATAGGAATATGGACTACAGAAGAACAAAGTATTGTCCGGAATTAATTGATGTGTCACAAAAAAAGAAAGAAGTAGAAAAATTAGTTGAAATAGAGCACCCTAATGCAAAAGATATGCATAGATATATTAGTGATAATTCTCAGAAATTTAAGTTGGAATTTATTAAGGCATATAATGGGAAATGTGCATATTGTGGAGCTTCAATTGATTTGATAAAAAAGACTGAATTTGAAATAGATCATTTTTTATATGAAAAACTTACTAAATTTCTGATTATCTTTTCATAAGTTGGTAAATGCCGATATAT
>OLOG01001458.1_pt1 | contig 14109 bp, 14 predicted proteins | sample 1672351 | NCBI WGS metagenome assembly OLOG01 (sample SAMEA3136674, study PRJEB25190) | human gut metagenome | biome: human gut; feature: human-associated habitat; material: faeces | place: Austria | collected 2013 | reverse complement strand
TATTAACCAATGCTTTACTTTGTAAAATTAAGTCACAATAATCAGCCTTAGGTTTTAATTCACCTAATTGTTGATCTTTCATTCTACATTCCAGTTCCAATTTCTCATTAGCTTCTACTTGTGCAACCAACTGTAATAATGCTTCTTTGTAATTAGTTGGTAATGCGTTAGGTTTTGCTTCTTTAGAATTGAAATAATGCTCAACTAAACTGTCATACACTTCCCATGCCTTATCAGTGTTTAAAGATTTAGCATGAAGGAATGCTCCACGTTCAGTCCATAAGTACAAAATTGATGTTGATTTAAGGCTTTCATCAATTTGATGACACCCTTTAAAATTTTTTAAAGTATCACCTTTCAAGAGATAATAATGTTTTCCTTCAACATATCTATCTTTGTTTCTTGAAAAATTATTACTAATAACTCTTCTATCAGTTCCATAGCTTTCCGCTAACTGTTGAGTTGATAAAACTCTTTGATTTTGATGTTCAATGATTTGTAAATCCATATTTTTCTCCTTTCTTTAAAAAATTTCCAAATTGTGATAAAATACTGTTACACTACGATATCGAAAGTTAAATATCTAGTTAGGAGGTGGTCGCATGTTAAAAGCGGCTTTAAACTCCCCTATTCTTCTAAAATAAAATTTACACATTCATGTGCTAGCAGGTGATGCTTGTTTGTACTAGTAACAGCCAATTTACTATGTAAACGGCTAGTATGTTTTCAAGAAAAACGGCTATTTATAAACTGTAGCTTAAAGGTAAATTCTATCTGTCTCATTGTAGGGTAACAAAGCAGATGCATACTGCTTTAAGTTTGAGACTTGATAAGTGTTGGTTATCAAAGAAGTAAACAAATCATGCAGCCGTTAGTACCAACACTACTAATGGCTTTTTTTATTTACTGAAAAATACTTGATCAACACTATCATTTGGAAATCTTTTCTTAAATTTCACCAGAAACTCATAACTAGGATTTTGATATCCACTCTCGACTTTGCAGTAATATGAGGCAGATACTCCTAGTTGCATCGCCATATCCTTTTGTGAATACTTTTTTAATTTTCTAAATTTTCTTAACTTTTCCATTTTTGCAATCTTTCATCCGCTTTCTCCTTTCTGTAAATTTTTAACTATCCCCTCTACTTTTAGTAGAGTAGCAAGGTAAAAAAATAAAATCTACTGGTATCTTATATAATTTAGACAAACGATCCATTTCAGAAATTCTAGGCGCAACTCTTCCTTTCTCCCAGTTTATCACAGTATTTTTAGATACTCCTAGCTTATTTGCAGCCTGTTCTTGCGTCAACCTTGCATTAACCCTAGCTGCTTCTAATGAGATTTTTATTTGTTCCACTCGATTGCCTCCCTTCTACACCTCTTATTATACTCTACTTAAAGTAGAAGTCAACAAAAAGTAGATAAAAATTTACTTTTTGTATATTTCTTTCTACTTTTTGTGATATACTATATATAAAGAAAGGAGTGATTAGGATGTCCGAAGAAAAATACAAAACAGTATTTTCTAAAAATTTAAATAGATTAATGAATGAAAAAGGCATCTCACAAACTGATATAATTAGAGATTTGAAAATAAACAAATCAACGATTTCAACATGGTGCAACGGTTCTAGGCTACCTAGAATGGATAAAGTTCAAATGATTGCTGACTATTTAGGTGTTTATAAATCAGATCTAATAGAAGACAAAAGTCAAATAGAAACTCATAATTACGATAATCTTTATAACATTACTAAAATCAAGCTACCATTATTAGGAACTATAGCTTGTGGAAAACCAATATACGCAGATGAAGATAGAGAAAGCTATATTATGGTTGGTACTGATATGAAGGCTGACTTCTGTTTAAGATGTCAAGGAGACTCAATGATCAATGCAAGAATATATGATGGAGATATAGTATTTGTTAGAAAACAGGATATTGTTAACAATGGAGAAATTGCAGTTGTAATAATTGATGATGAAGCAACATTAAAACGTTTTTATTATTATAAAGAACAAAACCTTGTAATATTAAAGCCTGAAAATCCAAAATACGAAGATATCGTTTTATCAGGAGAAAAATTAAATGAAGTGAAAGTGCTTGGAAAGGCTATCGCTTTTCAAAGTGATGTTATCTAAATATGAACCATTTTTAATAACAAATATAAAGGAGGAATAAGAAAATGGCAGTAAATAATGAAGTAATTTTAAGTTGGACTTTTTTAAAAAAGGTTGAACCAGACAAAGCAATGAAAGAAATATTAGTAGAAGGAGAAGAAATCTTACAATGTTATCAAACTGTTAGAGATCAAGCAGCACTAACAAATAAAAGGATTATTATCATGGACAAACAAGGAATGACAGGAAGCAAAGTAGAAATATATTCATTACCTTATCGTTCTATTGATATGTGGTCGACAGAGAATGCAGGAAAACTATTTGATATCAATGCAGAACTTGAACTTTGGACTAAAGCAGGTCACTTTAAAATCAAAGTAAATTCTAATTGTGATATAAGAGAATTTGACCAAATCTTAGGTAAAGCAATACTTAGTAATCAATAAAGTTTAGAGAGAAGATGATTAAGGAAATGAAAAAGAAAAAATGGACTTGGTGGAAGATTTTATTAATTATAGTATTTTCCCCTTTTGCTGTACTTTATTTTGGAGGAAAGTATCTATTTAAATTTTACAAATCAGATAGATTTACAACAAAACAAAAAGCTGTTTATACAGTGATTGGTGTATGTGTACTAGCTTTTATTAGTGTAATTGTAGACATGAATAAAGGCCCTGAATTAAAAAAAGTAGAAATAGCTGATATCACTTTATATAAAGGAAAATCGCAAAAAGTAAAAATGACTTTAACACCAAAAGATTCTAATGCAATGGATACGTCATTCACTGGTTATGATTCAAATATTGTAGAAGTTAAAAAAGTATTACAAAACGTTAATGAATTTCAACAAGTTGCAAATATATATTCTAAAAAAAATAAAAAATCATTTGCGTTAGTTCAGAACATTACAACAATAAGCAAAATAAGAATTAAAAAGCCTGTAAATCATTATGATCCAATAAAAAAATTAATTGCAGACAGTTTGATTCTTGACTTAATTGATAATAAAATAATCGAATTATTTACAAATAATCCAAAATAACGAGATTTGACACTCAAAATTTTGTGTGTTAATATATATACGAACAAAAGCTAAACGCTATTGTTATTAACACAACGGCCCAAGCGCCATTGAAAGGAATCTCGTTAGAGGTTCCTTTTATTTTTTTAATTTTTGCATAAAAAATTATTATGAGAGTATATTATTACTAGCCATATACAACAGCTAAACGCTACTGATGGCTATTCTCTCATATTAATTATGAGAGAATTTTTATTAATTTAACAAATTTTCATATAAAAAACTCCCCCGCTACCAACAGGAGAGTAAAAATAAGGTACTACCAATACCTTATCAAATAAAAAGAACCACTTCAAAAAGTCCTTTTACGCACTCAATTTTACCACAAAGAGCACGTTCAAGGCAAATATAGAAAGGACGTGTTTTTATTATGCAAAAAATTGAATATACATATAGAGGGAGTGATTTTCCATGTATGCAATGTATTTAAGAAAGTCACGTGCTGATGATCCAAACGAAAGCATCAATGAAACATTAGCAAAGCATGAAAAAATACTTTTTGATTTAGCTAATACTTTAAAAATCAATCGAAAAGAGATCATGCAATTCAAAGAAGTAGTATCTGGAGAAAGCATTCAAAACCGCCCTGAAATGCAAAAACTATTGAACTATGTAATGGAAGGTGTTTTTGATGGAGTGCTTGTTGTTGACTCTCAACGTTTAGCTCGTGGTGATACGCTTGACCAAGGAACCATAATTCGTGCTTTTGGACTAAATGGTACGAAAATAATCACGCCAATGAAAACGATTGATCCAATGAATGAATATGATGAAGAATACTTCGAGTTCGATTTGTTTATGGGTAGACGTGAATATAAGATGATTAATCGCCGTATGCAACGTGGTAGACATATTGCAGTACAGGAAGGATATTATCTAGGAAGTATTGCTCCTTATGGTTACAATAAAATAAAACTGGAAAAAGGATACTCTTTAGAAATCAATCAGAAAGAACTCAAAATCTTTAACATCATGAAAGAATTAGCATTAGACGGACAAGGCCCTACCCTTATCGCAAATAAGTTAAATGATTTAGGATATTATCCTCGTAAATCACCCGAATGGACCAAGTCATCAGTAGAAAACATCCTTTTAAATAAGACTAATCTAGGTTTAATAAAGTGGAACACTCGAAAAACAGTTAAGCTATATAAAAAAGGACAAATAATAAACGCACGGCCAAGAAATAAGGATCCTGAATATTATCCAGGAAAGCATCGCGCAATCATCACTCAAGAAGAATATGAAAGTATTGTTAAATTATTCAAGTCGAGAAGTCACCCAGTTAAAAAAGAAAAGAAGCTGCAAAACCCACTTGCGGGATTAGTGATATGTGGAGATTGTGGCCACAAAATGGTAAGACGTCCCTATGGCAACGGTAGAAAAGATACACTGATATGTCCTGCTTCAAGATGTAAGAATGTGGCCAGTGATTTAGAAATTGTTGAGCAACGAATAATTGACACTTTAAAAATCATTCTAGGCGATTATAAGACCTTTATTGACAACTATAATGAAGAAGTTGAAAAAAACTATTTATCTTTAAAAAAGCAAAAAATATTAGATATAGACAAAGAGATAGAAAAGACCAACAGTCAAATAACCAAGGCTTGTGAAATGCTTGAAATAGGAGCGTATAGCGTTGATTTGTTTAAGGAACGTAAAAGAATACTAGATGATAAGATACAATCGTTAGAGAAAGAAAAAACCACGTTAGAGAAAGAGACAAGCGATACAAAAGTTGTTCAATATCGTAAAGCCATTCCTAAAATTGAAAAAGCACTATCACTCTATTGGGATGGATCAGTAGAAGAAAAAAACAAATTATTAAAAAGCATCATTCAAAAATGTGTATATAAAAAAGAAAAATCAGGACGCTGGCATACTGAAGAAATAGAGAACTTTAAGCTTGATATATACATGAAACTTTAGTGTATTTATCACGGACATCAAAAATGGGCTATAGAACTAGCACACGTTGAAATGATTAGTACTCTTTTTTATCAATTAACCAAAGGAGCTTGTCCTGAAGATATTAAAGAAAGTGGTATAGATGCCTATTTTACAGATCATACTCTAGGAATTTATCCTGTTAATAGTGCTGGTGTTCCATTTAGTAGCGCAACTTTCCAATCCGTTGGTGATCCAATTGCTGATTTAACAGAAGATATGGCAGCTGAGCAAAAAGCCAGAGTCACTTATGATAATATTTTGACATTAAGTCAAAACGAAGAGGTCAATAAAGTCATTACTTTCTTAAGACAACGAGAAATTGTCCATTATCAAAGATTTGCAGAAGCACTTGAATACGTTAAATGTCACTTAGATTCTAGTAATTATTACGCTTTTAATCCTGCATTTCAGCCGCAATGTAAAAAGACTTGCCAATAACGCAAGTCTTTTATTCACATAACGCACAAGTTATTCACTTTTTTGTGAATAACTTTTATACAAAGGTATTGTAATCACAATAATAAATAGATCATTAACATCTTTTTTATAAAATGTTCCCTTTTGCATCTTAACCATCTTTTCGACACCTTTTAGTCCAATTCCATTGCTTTCTACTTTATCAAGTTTTTGATTAATTATATTAGTAAAACACATTTTATATGACTCTTTTTCAACAAATGTTTGTACTATAATGTCTTGCCATGGATCACAGTATTTTTGAATATTAGAAAAGATATTATTTAATATTCTTTGTATCAACATAGTATTACCATAAATAAAATGCTCTTTATCCCATAAACATTCATTTACATGTAAATCCAATTCTCTTAAATACTGAATATGATCTTGAATCATCATTTGAATGCTTTCAGTAGACAATGGCTCTAACTTGATTTGATCTTCAGTTGAAAAAACCAGCGTATATTCAAACATTTTATTTGATAAATCACTAATTTCTTCTACTTTATTTAAGCATCGTTGTAAATATTCTTTACGTTTCTCTTCGCTTTCTTTTTCTAGTTGAACAATTTCTAAATATCCTTTTAAAGTAGTAAGAGGTGTCCTTAAATCGTGTGATAAAGAACTAATTAATTCTCGATTTGCTTTTTTGGCTACTTGTTCATTTTCTTGACTAAGTAAAAAAGCTTTCCTCATTGTATTTAATTCTTGTGCTAGTAACCCTATTTCATCTAAATCATCTATGCTCACTTCATGTTGCCAATCTCCCTGAGCCAAACAAAAAACATCTTTTTGTAGATTTTGGATAGCATTCATTCTTTTCTTGATAAATTCTTGAAAAAACATGAAATAAAAGGAAAAAGAAATAAATAATATAACAATTAAATAAGGAATAAAATATTCCATTAAGGGAAAAGATGTAATGATAAGAGTAGCATGTTGCTCTTTTAATGATAAAGCATAAGTATAGTATAAAGGCGTATCCATAATATCCTCTTGATCATGATCACCAACAATAGAATTTTGTTTTAATAAAGGTGCTGTTTTACCTGTAAAGTATACTCCATCTTGATCATAAATATAAACCATAGCGTGATGTGGTACATATTTTTTTATAACTTGTTGAATTTGATTTTTATTGTCTTTGGTAAAATCAATTTCTCTTACTTCTTCCATTATATGATGAGCACAATCATCATAGTTTTCACTTTGATAGAATGTATCCATTACAAATTCAAACACAGATGAACGATGATAATAAAGAAAAGCAAAAGAACCAAAAACAAAACACGTTGAAATCAAAAATGTCATCGCCATTTTAGACGATAAAGAATAATATGTTTTTAATTGAAGATGATTTCTAATAAATAAGTATAACTTCGAATGATGTATATATTTATTAAATAAAACAATCAAAAAAATACTCACTAAAAAATCAAAAATACGATAATAAAAATAATAATGTTCAAACAATGGCGTCCATTCAACAAAACTATGCTTCTCTATACTAATTATTATTTTATATTTTTGAATATGTTTTGATGGAACCTGTCCATTAAACGATATCCATGAATCTTTAACGTTTCCTGATTTATCTACATCACGCCATACTAGCTGATAACTTCCCTTTGTAATTAAGGCATTTAAATCTATAGACTTTTGCGTAAGTGTCAATTTCTCTTGTTTAGCTTTTTTTAAATATTTTTTTATCTTTTTTATTTCATCTTTATTTAACGTATCACTATACCCATATGTATCATGAATAAAATCATAGACATACAATCTTAAAGAATAAATGGAAAAGAAACATAAACAAAACAATAAGAAAGATAAATAAAAACATCTTATTTTCTTAATCAAAACAATAACCCTTTCCCCACACTGTCTTAATATAACAAGGATTAGCGGGATCTTTTTCTATTTTCTTTCTTAAATTGCGAATATGTACCATAATCGTATTATTAGCAGAGTAATAATAAGGTTCATGCCAGACTTTTTCATAAAGATCTTCTGCAGAAAAAATCTGCTTTGGATTATTCATCAACAACGATAAAATATTCATTTCAATATCTGTAAGTTCTATTTTTTTACCTCTTATCTCTACTTGTCCATGCTGGCAATCTAAAACCAAGTCTTTTCGTTGTAGTAATTTTTCTTCAACTATTTCATGATTTTTTCCTTGATAAACTCGATATCTTCTTAATATTGCTTTAACTCTTGCTATAAGTTCACTATAAGAAAAAGGTTTTGCTAAATAATCATCACCACCACTAGAAAAACCTAATGTTTTATCACAATCCATCCCTTTTGCTGTTAAAAAGAAAATAGGCACATTACTTTTTCCCTTAATTTCATACAAGTTTGATAACCATTTAAGTACGGCATCATAATATCAAGAATAACCAAATCAATATTTTCATCAAACAATTCTATAACTTCTTGACCATCCTTGGCTTCGATTACTTCATACCCTTCACCTGACAATAATATCTTTAATATTTCTCTAATTTCTCCATTATCATCTGCCACTAAGATACGCTCTTTCAATATGAATTCCCCCTTTTTATCATTATATCACGGCTATTACCATTTTGAATAAGCCACCCAATTTTCATAAGGAAGCATATGACCTAAATGATCCATTACTTTTTTCTGTGATGGATAACATTGAATCATTGTTTTCTTTTTACCATACAATTTTAAAGCTACTGGTTTTCTAATGAGTAATTTTCTTTTATTCTTCTTTGCTACATAACGTCCAAAATAAATTAATTGTTGCGTTTTATTTTCCCGTTCCATGACTTTAGTCACCATTTTAGATACCATTTTATGATGAATATGTCCATACTCCCCATCTGGATTATGACTCACAACCTGTTTCCAATTTTGACTATCTATATACTGTTTAATAGATTGATTAATCTTTGAATAACATTTTTTCCAATTATCTCTTTTCCCTTTTGTTTTATCTGGATAATTCAAAATAACCCCTTGGACCTTTGCTTTTTTCATTGCTTCTAAAAACTCTTTTTTTCTTTTTTTATTATTCCCATTTGTTATGCATAATACCGTATACTTTCCTTCTAACAAATGACTACCACCCCATATCGTTTCATCATCCGGGTGAGCAACAATCATTAAAGATTTTTCCTCACTTGCTTGAACAGGCAAAGGAATAAGTGAAATAACTATCATTATTATTAATATTAATTTTATTTTCATTATAGATTCTCCTTCCAATTGATAGCATACCAATTACTTCTTAAATTACGTCTTAGAATTTTCTTAAGAATTCTTAAATAGTTTAGAAAAAATTAATATTTATTTAAACCAATATTTAAGAATTCAATGCCATACTAGAAGCATGAAAAAAAATGATATAAAAAACTTAATACTTTTATTTTTAATTCCAATTTTATTAGCGTTAATTCTATCACATGGAAAAATATACGGATCATCAATAGATTGGTTGTCACAACATATTACAGTTCCTGAATATTTAAGAGAACTATTTTATACAAACCATCAACTGATTCCAGATTTTTTACCCCATTTACAAGGAGGTTCTAATACATTTGCTTATTCTTACTATGGGTTATTAAGACCAGATATTCTCATTTCTTATCTGTTTAAAAATATCCCTGTTTATTATTTTATTATTGGTTACGCATTATTACTTTGGTCATTAACTGGTATGCTTTGTTATATTTGGTTAAGAAATAGACATTTCTCTCGTTCACTTTGTTTATTTGTAAGTATTTTATGTACTTTTGCATTATGCTTTTTCCATACCCATCGCCAAATCATGTTTGTTAATATCTTACCATTTTTATTTTTAATGTATCTCGTTATTGATTTAAAAAAATACTATTGGATTCCTCTTATTGTTTTTAATATGTTAATACATAGTTATTTTTATAGCATTGGTGCCCTCATCATGAGTTTTATCTATTTTTTCTATTTAAAACCAAACAAAAAAGAATGCCTTCAATTTTGTCTTTGGAATTTACTTGGCATCTTGTTAGCCTCATTTTTATGGTTACCTACTGGTCTTTATATTTTAGAAAACAAAAGACAAACATCTGCAATTTCATTTACTCAACTATTTATTCCTCAGTTTTATCCAAAAGGATTACTCTATAGCCATTATGGTTGTGGATTAACGGCTATAACTTGGATTGCTTTGGGGCAAGGAACAAAAATTAAAAAAATAAAATACTTATCTTACTTGCTTATTTGCTTTTTTATCTTCCCTATATTCAGCTATATCCTTAACGGTACACTGTATGCTCGTTCTAAGATTCTTATATTATGTTTACCACTTATTTTATATATTCTTTGCTCGTGGCTTAATGAAAAGCAAATAGCATGGTTACCTCTTGTTCTTAGTTTACTTTGTCTACTACCAAAAGTGGCTTTTATTGATGGTATAATGTGTACTTTACTGATCTATCTGTATTTCCATCATCACCCAAAATTGCTAACCATTTATCTTTTAATTCCCATCAGTATTTTTATCAGTTCCAATACATCTTATTTATCCTTTCAACAATATCATCGTGTTTTCAACAAAGATAAGCAACTCCTTGTTTCAAGAAACAATTTAAATAATCGAACGCTAGACTTAGATGATGTTTATAAAACAAGTAATCGCATTTATCATTTAAACGAATATAAAACATCTTCTTATACTTCGACAAGTAATTCACTTTATAATTATTTTTTCTACGATATCATTAAAAATCCAATATCCCAAACAAATAGAACTGTTAACGCCGATAGTCCCAACACCTTTTTTGAAAAAATGATGTCCATTCAAAATATTATCTCTAAAGAAAAAGATTACCCTGGCTATCATGTAAAAGATCAACAAGGATCCTACTACTTATTAGAAAATAAACACGTCTTTCCTTTAGCTTATGGTACAACTGATTTAATAAGTGAAAAAAACTTTAATAAACTACATTATCCCTATACATTAGATACATTATTTAACCGTACTGTTGTAAGCAAAGCTCAAGATAACACTTATACAAGTCAAATCAAAAAAGAATCATTAACACCTCAATTCATCCATCAATCAAAATCTCTTACTATAAATAAAAAGAAAAATACATATCATATCTTTTCTTCTAAAAAAAGTTCTTGTCTAATGAAACTAAACAAAAATATTAATTCATATCTTTTGGTAGACTTTGACGTCATCAATCATACTAATAAAAAAGTCAAAATAAAAATAGATCAGCTTACGAATACCTTATCTAAAAAGAATTTTATTTACTATAACAATAACACTCATTTTACCTATATATTATCATCAAAAAATCTCAACACATTAAAAATGACTTTTTCAAAAGGAAATTATGAAATAAAAAATATACATTTCTATTCTTTAAATAAAAACGCTTTACAGAATCGTCTTTCTACTCTAACACCATTAAATCAAAAAAAGACGCAAGATCATGAAATTTTAAAAGGTACGATCAATCATGATCAAGATGGCTATTTTGTCACCTCATTACCTTATCAAAAAGGATACACCATTATCATTGATGGTAAAAAAGTAACACCAGAAATAGTAAACAAAGCTTTTTTAGGATGTCCTATCAGTAAAGGAAAACATAAAATTACTATTGAATTTAAAGCACCAGGTAAACAACTGGGGCTTACGCTAACAATTATTTCATCATTAATTTGGGGGTATTTATTATGGAAAAAAAGAAGATTATAGAATTTATTTATTATGGAATAATCGGTATTTGTACAACGATTGTTAATTACTTAATCTATTGTTTATGTCTGTCTATTCATTGGCATTGGTTTTTCGCCAATACAATAGCATGGTGTGGCGCTGTTATTTTTGCTTATATCAGCAATCGCAAATTCGTCTTCCATTCACATAATTGTATAAAAAATGAACTCTGGACATTTTTGCAATTAAGATTTGTTACCTTAATCATTGAAAATGTATCATTAGCCTTATTTATTGATTTATTAAGCATACCTAACATGATATCTAAAATCATTGTCAGTATTGTTACTGTTATAAGTAATTATTGGTTATGTAAAACACATATTTTTACCCAAAAGGAGGGAATTATTTATGAATAAAATCAGTGTCATTGTTCCTTGTTTTAACGAGGAAGAGGTATTACCTTTATTTTATCAACAAGTCAAACAAACATTAGAAAGTATAAAAAATATTACCTATGAGATCTTATTTATTGATGATGGTTCAAGTGATCATACCAAAGATTTTTTAAGAATTCTTTGTAATCAAGATCAGCATTGTGAATTCGTTTCATTTTCTAGAAACTTTGGTAAAGAAGCCGCTATGTTTGCAGGATTAAAAAAAGCTAATGGTGACTATGTTGTCATCATGGATGCTGATTTACAACATCCTCCCTACTTACTAAAAGAAATGTATCACGCTGTCAATCAGGAAGGTTATGATTGTTGCGCCGGAAAAAGAGTTGATCGTACTGGTGAAGGTAAACTTCGTAATTTTTTATCACATAGTTTTTATAAAATCATGCAAAAAATATGTAAAATGGATATGTCAGATGGTGCTGGAGATTTTAGAATGATGTCAAGACAAATGGTCAATGCCATTTTAGAACTTAAGGAATATAATCGTTATATGAAAGGTCTATTTTCTTTTGTTGGCTTTGATACTAAATGGATTGAATATCATAATGTAGCAAGAGCTGCTGGTCATTCCAAATGGAACTTTAGACAACTCTTTTCTTATGCACTAGAAGGTATGTTTTCTTTTTCAACTGCACCTGTTGTATGGATTGGAAATATTGGTTGTATGATTATGATAATTTCTATTGTTATTATATTATTTGGGTTAGTCTTCCATACTTCACAATTTTTTAAACTTGTATGTCTCATTTTATTTCTAAGTGGTCTACAAATGTTATTTGTTGCAATTATTGGACAGTATACAACCAAGGACTATTTAGAAAGTAAACAACGTCCTATTTATATTGTGAAAGAAACAAGCAAAAATTTAACTCAATGAAATATACATCTCATATGTATATTTTTTTTATTTTAATCAAGAATAATAATGGTGATTATATGAATACGATTTGGTATCAACCATACAAAACATATCCTACTCTAAAAAACAATCTCACTACTGATATTTTAATTATCGGTGGTGGTTTAACCGGCATTCTTACTGCTTACTTTCTAAAAGATACAAATAAAAAAATAACGATTGTTGAAGCAAAACATATCGGTCAAGGAAATACAGGTCACGCTACAGCTAAAGTTACAAGTCAACATGGTTTAATCTATCATAAACATAGCAAAAAGAAAGCTCAATTATATTATCAAGCTATGCAATATTCTCTTAATCAATATATAGACTTAAGCAAAAAATACGATTTTGATTTAGAAATAAAGGATCACTATATTTTTAGTAAAAATATTTCTGAACTTGAAGCTGAGATAAATGCATACAAAAAATTAAAAATTCCTTATTTATTTAAAAAATATCGACATAATTATATGATTGGTTTCAAAAATCAATTACAAATCAATCCCTTAAAATTAATTCACTGTCTAGCAAAAAATCTCAATATATATGAAAATACACGCATCATCAAAATAGAAAACCATAGTGCCTATACACATCAATACAAAATTAAAGCAAATATGATCATCGTAGCCACTCACTATCCAATTATGAAAATAAAAGGCTTATATCCCTTAAAATTATATCAACAAAAAAGTGCTATTATTGCATATAAAAACATTAAACCTCTAGACAACATGTATCTTGAGGCTTATGGTCACCTTTCCTTAAGAAGTTATGGTGACTATACACTTGTAGTAAGTCCATCTAAAAGAACTGGATGTACAAAAAATCTTTATCAGGAAATTGAAGAATTTGTAGCAACACATTTTCCTCAAGCAATAGAAGTAAAAAGATGGATTAATCAAGATTGTATGTCACTTGATCAAATCCCTTATATTGGTAAATACAGCATTTTATCGCACAATCTATATGTTGCTACAGGATATAACGAATGGGGCTTTACTTCTTCAATGCTTGCAGCCAAAATTATATCAGATATGATTAATGGTAAAAAAAATCAATATCAAGAATTATGTAAACCATATCGTCCATATCCTCTCGTCCCCGTTTTTAAACAAATGAGTATTGTCCTTTATCATTTTCTCTTTACAAAAGGAAAAAGATGTCCTCATCTAGGATGTCATTTAAAAAAAATAGGTCAACACTATGAATGTCCCTGTCATGGATCATCATTTAAAGATACGGGAGCCATCATAAATAATCCATCTATCAAAGATCTACATTCCTAAAAAGAATAAGATCTTTTTTATTTATATAAAAAATATAAATATTTTTGAAATTTTACTTGATTTATATATATAAATCCGTATAATAGATAAGGCAACAGCGGGAAGTAGCACAGCTTGGTAGTGCACCTGGTTTGGGACCAGGGGGTCGCAGGT
>OLOG01001453.1_pt1 | contig 14166 bp, 13 predicted proteins | sample 1672351 | NCBI WGS metagenome assembly OLOG01 (sample SAMEA3136674, study PRJEB25190) | human gut metagenome | biome: human gut; feature: human-associated habitat; material: faeces | place: Austria | collected 2013 | reverse complement strand
TCGTATACCTGCATTCTTGTCAGGCGTTCATAAGTCTCACGAATCTTTTTCATATTCGAGAAATCAAGTCCCGGATCTACACCCTGGGAATACATATTCATGCCAAGTGTAATAATGTCAACGTTACCGGTACGTTCTCCGTTTCCGAACAGTGTACCTTCGATACGGTCAGCACCTGCAAGGATACCAAGCTCCGCTGTCGCCACACCGCATCCTCTGTCATTGTGCGGATGCAGGGAAAGTACTACATTCTCTCTATGTTTCAGATGCTTATGTACATACTCTAACTGGCAAGCAAATGTATGCGGCATTGCGTTTTCTACCGTTGTAGGAATATTGATGATCGCTTTATTATCAGCTGTCGGCTGCCATACATCCAGCACCGCATTGCACACTTCTACCGCATAGTCCACTTCTGTTCCGTGGAAACTCTCCGGGCTGTATTCGAATGTAAAGTTACCGTCTGTCTCACTTGCAAGCTTCAGAAGTAATTTTGCCCCGTCGATCGCAAGCTGTTTTACCTGTTCTTTATCTTTTCTGAACACCTGCTCTCTCTGTGCAACAGAGGTAGAATTGTATAAATGAATCACTGCATGAGGTGCTCCCTTTACAGCTTCAAATGTTCTCTTGATGATATGCTCTCTTGCCTGTGTCAGTACCTGGACCGTTACATCATTCGGAATCATGTCTTTTTCGATCAGGGTTCTCATAAACTGATATTCTGTCTCGGAAGCAGCCGGGAATCCAACCTCGATCTCCTTAAATCCAATATCTACCAACATCTGGAAAAACTCCAGCTTTTCATCCAGACTCATCGGCTCGATCAACGCCTGGTTACCATCTCTTAAGTCTACGCTGCACCACTTCGGAGGCTGTTCTACCGCATCTTTTTTCGCCCAGTCATATGTAACCTCCGGCGGCATAAAATAACTTTTCTCATATTTCTGATAATTCTTCATAATTCAAGTTCCACTCCTTTTGCCTCATATTTCAAATCAAATCATCGCTGCCAAATCAGCAATAATATTCATCAACTTTGTTGTTCATTTTTAATACTTTTATATCCTAACATATCCCCACGCAAAAGGGAAGTGATAATTTTAATCACTTCCCTTGATGTTTTTTAATATATTTGATTTTTCAGATTATTTCCACTAATTCTGTTCCAACGAACGTTTCTTGGTGATCGTAACCTTTTCATCATAGCAGGCAAAGATCTCATCCACTCTGTCCTTCTTAAGCTTTGGTGTAAGCACACTCACTACCGGTACTACGATCAGTCCTGCTACCATTGCAACTGCTCCTGCATTGATCGGTGATGCAATAAAGTGGAAGAACAGATTCAGAACCGTAATCCCGACACCTGCCGCAAAGCTGGCCCATACAGCGGCTCTTGTCACGCCTTTCCAGTAGAGACCATACATGAATGGTGCCAGGAACGCTCCGGCAAGTGCTCCCCAGGAAATTCCCATCAGCTGTGCGATGAATGTAGGCGGATCCATTGCGATCACTACCGATAATACAATAAAGAACACAACCATCACCTGCATCGTACGTACCTGTTTCTTCTCGCTCATATCTTTCATTACATTATCTTTTAAGAAATCCAGTGTCAGCGTCGAGCTGGATGTCAGTACCAGTGAAGCCAGTGTTGACATGGAAGCCGATAATACCAATACTACTACAATACCGATCAGGATATCCGGAAGTGTTGACAACATATGCGGGATGATTCCGTCAAAGATCATATTGCCCGCCTCATCGTGCAGTTCCGGTGCATCAAACAGTCTTCCGAATCCTCCGAGGAAGTAGCATCCTCCGGAGATCATGATCGCAAATAATGTAGAGATCACCGTTCCCGTATTGATGGATTTTTCATCTTTGATCGCATAGAATTTTCCAACCATCTGCGGAAGTCCCCATGTTCCAAGAGAAGTCAGGATGACCACTCCAAGAAGATTCAACGGATCCGGCCCGAAGAATGAAGTAAATGCTCCCGGCTGTCCCATTGTCACCGGCACATCACTTGGGATCTCTGCCATGGTCTTAATTGCCTGAATAAATCCACCCTGACCATTTAATACTGCCAGGATGACTGCAACAATGCCGCCCAGCATAATGATTCCCTGAATAAAATCATTGATCGCCGTAGCCATGTATCCACCGAGGATAACATAGATTCCTGTAAATACTGCCATTCCGATTACGCAATATTTATAAGGAATGTTAAATGCCATTCCAAACAATCTTGACAATCCATTGTATACAGAAGCTGTATACGGCACCAGGAATATGAATACGATCGCTGAAGCCGTAATCTTCAGCGCCTTACTTCCATATCTCTCACCAAAGAAATCCGGCATCGTCTTGGAATTCAGATGCTGTGTCATTACCTTGGTACGTCTTCCAAGTACCACCCATGCCAGCAGACTTCCGATGAACGCATTTCCGATTCCGATCCATGTCGACGCAAGACCGTATTTCCATCCGAACTGACCTGCATATCCTACAAATACAACCGCTGAGAAGTATGACGTACCATACGCAAATGCCGTAAGCCACGGGCCTACCGATCTCCCCCCTAACACATAACCGTCTACACTTGTCGCATGCTTTCTTGCATAGATGCCAACCGATACCATAATTGCAAAAAATATCACCAGCATCAATAATTTCACCGCCATAACCTTTCTCCTCTACTTTTCTCATTTCTTTTTACTTGTTTTTGCTAATCTACTTTAAAGCGTTGCGCTTTAAAGCGTTAAAGTTTACGATGTTAGAATAACACAGATGATACGGTATGTCAATCTTATTTTGCAGAAATCTAAAAGAAATATATAAAAGGCAAAAAAAACAGCTGCGATTCCTTTTTTGCGGAATGCGCAGCTGCTCTTTAGCTCCTATTTCATCTTATCCACTCTGTCCTGAATGGTCTTGTTAAAGTTCTCTACCTTTCTTTCATATGTAGAATTCATAAATTCAGACTTCAGCATGAAATCTGCTGTTGCAAGATTGTTAGCTGTAGGGATATCGTAAAGAACGGCAATACGGGACAATGCTCTTACATCCGGATCGTGCGGCTGTGCCTCTAACGGATCCCACAGGAAGATCATAAAGTCGATCTGTCCTTCTACGATCTTCGCTCCGACCTGCTGATCTCCTCCAAGCGGGCCGCTGTTATATCCCTTTACCGGAAGCCCGGTCTTCTCTGCGATCAGACGTGCGGTTGTACCTGTACCGCATAAGAAATGACCTTTTAAGATTTCCTTATTCTTGTCGCACCATTCGATCAGTTCTTTTTTCTTACCATCATGGGCAACGAGTGCGATATGCTTTGCTTTTCCAATTTCAAATGTCACAAAATTATCGTTTAACATCTGTTGAATTCTCCTTCCGTTTTAACTCTCTTCGTTATCTTTATATATCAAACTTATATTTATAATAAAATGTATTTTATTATCTGTCAACTTTAAACCAGAAATTAAATTGTATTTTAGTTACAACAATTTTTTCTCACTTTCAGAACGTCTCAACGATTTCCTGCATCTGATCAAACTGTTCTTCCATCTCTTTTACAAGCCTGAACTGTGTTCTTGCCCGAACAAGATTGTGTTCTGGATAAGTTGTTTTGAAATATACATCGCCCTGGAGGAAGTCAGCAAGAAAACGCATGCCGCATTCCAGTGTCATAAGTCTCGCTCCCCACGGAAGACTGGCGTTCTCCGCCGGTGTCAGTACATCCTTCGCCATCTCCAGATACCCTTTCACGTAGATGCGGTAAAGCTCTATATCAAAGTGCACCTTGTTCAGATCCTTCTCATCTTCTTCCGCTGTCGATGCCCCGAACCGGATGGAATCACCAAAGTCATTTGCCGCAAGTCCCGGCATGATCGTATCCAGATCGATGATGCACAGTCCCTCTCCTGTATTCTTATCAAACAAAATGTTATTCAGCTTGGTATCGTTGTGCGTCACACGGAGCGGAAGTATTCCTTCCTCAAGCTGCTTCATAAGGACACCGCAGTCATCCTCGCGTGCCAGTACAAACTCTATTTCTTCACGGCAAAGTCTTGCCCTGTTCTTCACATCTTTCCGCAGTGCGTCTTTGAAATCACGGAAACGCTTCACCGTATCGTGGAACTTCGGAATCGTCTCATAGAGACTCTCGGCCGGATAATCCCCCAGCTGCTTCAGAAAATGGCCAAAGCTGAGTGCCGACTGATAGAACTGTTCCGGTCTCTCCACCATCTGATAGCACACAGAATCCGGTACATAATGCAGGCAGCGCCATGGCTGTCCGTCCGCATCTTCAAAATAGTTCTCTCCTGATTTTGTCTTAATATAAGACAATGCCTCTCTGTCCAGATCTCCGCCTTCCTCACGGATCATACTGCGCAGATACTCCGTAACGCCGAATATATTCGCCATTACCTGATCCGGGTTCTTGAATACATTAATATTGATGCGCTGCAAAACATAGAGCGGCGTATCCTTTCCATCTGCGCCCGGCATATAGACTGCATAAGTCTCATTGATGTGGCCTTCTCCGAACGGCTTCACATAACTGCACTGCTGCCCGAAACCAAATGCGTACACGGCATCTTCCAGACTCCGGCTGTCCACGCCCTCGATCTTCCTTCTGGTTGAGAAGATCACTTCTCCTGCCTCCACTTTACATCCGCTCTCGATCGTACAGTCTGACTTTACAACACTTCCCAGTCCGACATGCGCTCCGGCACATACCACCGAATTGTGATCTACGATCGCCCCGCTGTTCACCAGCACCGCACGTCCGATCCGGGTATTGGTATTTACCACCGCTCTCTGCATCACAAAGCAGCCCGGCTCCAGCACCGCACTCGGACTTACAACTGCAGACGGATGCACGATTGCTGGTACCTCATACCCCTCTTCCAGCAATTTATCCGTCCAGTACAGACGCATCTTGTTATTTCCAAATGCTGCTACTGCCACCGGATACTCCCTATGCCTGATCTCATAATCACAGCACATTCCGATGACCGCTTCATCCTTCACCGCATCATCCAAAAATACAACCTTTTCATACCCCAGTGCCTGCGCAGTCTCCGCTACCATCCGGCCGAATCCGCCTGCACCGAGAATCAGCAAACTTTTCATTACGTATTTCCCCCAATTGTTTTTTTATTGATCAGTTATACTATATCATATCATAGAAGTGGACCCGGAGATAGTTATTTTCACAAAAAGCTTCGGAGAATCACAGATAGCAGGATTCTCCGAAGCTTCTTTGTATTTATATTTATATTGGAAAGGGGTTCCCTTTTAGGGACATATTTTAAAGATAGTTCAATCTTTCAAGGGTATTCAATACCATATGACGTCCGGCATCCGTTCCGTCAATGATACGTCTCGCACGTACAGAATCACCAATGTTGAGGACTTCCACATCTTCACCTGTAAAAGCTTCCTGAATATCATTCCAAATCGGGGCATTCGTTCTCATTCCGAGACATACGAAACCATAGTCAAACGGAAGTTCTTCTTCTTTTCCATCGTATTTTACGAGGAAGGAATGTGCATTTACTTTCTGCAGGGCTGTATTCGTCATCTGTCTTACATGATGTTTTTCCATGCATTCTTTCATACTTGATGTAGAAGATGCATCCAGTCCGTTTCCGATAACCGGCATCATTTCGATGATGGTTGTCTCTGCACCGCGTGGGGCAAAGAATTCAACAACATCAAGTCCTACCGCACCACCTCCGACAACAACAACCTTCTTGCCTGTCATGTCTTCCGGATAGTTCTTAACATCTGCGATCATATCTTTGATAGAATACACGCTGGCATCTTTCTTGCCAAGATTGTCATGCAGTCCTTCGATCGGTGGAAGGAGCGGTACCGAACCAGTCGCATTTACAACAAGATTCGGGTTGTATTTTTTAATCTCAGCGACCGTTGCATCTACTCCTGTTTTGATTGTCAGATTCGGAAGTTTTGATGCACGGTATTTCAGATAAGTCGGGAAATCCGCAAGTCTTTTCTTGGCTGGAATCTTCGAGATCTCTACCGACAGACCACCTGCTTCTTTCTCTTTCTCCAGTAACGTAACTTTACATCCAACTTCAGCAGCTGTACATGCAGCTTCCAGTCCGGCAGTTCCGGCACCTATAACTACGACGTTACATGGTTTATTTACTTTCTGTTTTTTATAAGCTTCACCGTTGATCAGATCCGGGTTGACCGTACAGCGAAGCGGTTTGTTGCCGCCGATACGGTTGCCGACACATCCGACGTTACAAGAGATACATTTACGGATATCACATACATCCCCGTACTGTGCTTTATTACACCAGTCAGGATCGGCGATCAGTCCACGTCCCATACCGATCAGATCAGCATCACCTCTGGCAAGGATGTCATCGGCGATCTTAGGATCACGGATATTTCCGATCGCGATCGTCGGCTTTCCGAATCTATCACGAACCGCCTTCGCCATGTATGAACGCCATCCATCTTCCAGATAATTCGCATCGATCTGATACTGGATAGAAGCATTTAATCCGGCTGAAGTATCGAAGATATCTACTTCATCGTTCAGGTATTCCAGATATTCCAGGCAATCTTCTACCGTATTACCACCTTCGACAAGCTCGTCTACACTAAGACGCAGAGAGATCGGAACTCTAGGTCCGGCAGCCTTACGGACTTCATCAATGACCATACGGCAGAAACGGGCTCGGTTCTCAGCAGATCCGCCAAATTCATCTGTACGGTCATTTGTAGTAGGCGATAAGAACTGGCTGATCAGATAAGAGTGTCCGGCATGGATCTCTACAACATCAAATCCGGCATTGACCGCTCTCTTTGCAGCGGTTCCATAATCTTTTGCAATGCTTGTGATCTCCTCTTTCGAAAGTCCGCGCGGAATCTCTCCACCGGCTTTTGACGGAAAACGTGACGCAGATACCGGCTGCATACCGATTCTGGAACTCATCGCAGACGCACCTGCATGATTGATCTGAATCCCCATCAGCGCCCCCTGTCTGTGACAGGCTTCCGTTAATGTAAAAAGGCGTGGAATGTAACAGTCTTTGTCAAGACGCAGCTGTGTCGTTCCGTTTGATCCTTCCGGATATTTTACACAGACATTTTCAACCATGATAAGCCCTGTGCCGCCACGTGCACGCAGCTCATAATATTTGATATGTTCGTCGCTCAGTTCCCCATCATGTCCGGCGAAATCACTTCCCATAGGCATCATTACAACACGGTTTTTGAGTGTCATACCTCTGATCGCAAGAGGGCTGAATACGTGTGGAAAATTGTTTTTCATAGTTTACTAACCTCCATAAAAATATGATTATATTTGTTTGCATTTCTTTATAATTTGATTATATGATTTTGTTAAATAAAAGACAAATTAGTATTTTTATGAAAGTTGATAGATTTTGTCTATGAATTTTAATCATAAAAAAATGGCCGCTGCGCCAGCAGATTATTCACTACCGGTACAGCGGTCATTTTTCTTAACTTTTTTATTTTTTCTGATTTTTTTCAGGTATTAATTTCCCGGCGATCAGACACAGGATGATCGTGATCACCATATCCGGCAATGTATTTCCTACCGGCATATCTACATTCATAAGAATTCTGTACACAACGAATCCAATCACCCAGATGATCATGTTCGGCATATGCACTGCCTGGCTGTTTTTATCTTGTTTTAACAGGAAAAAGTCAGCAATCTGAATAGCGATCATCGGTGCAAATACAGAACCGATCAGATACAGGAAATCTGTTATATTATCCATCGGATATACAATTGCTGCGGCCGTTCCAATCACTGTCACAACGATAGCAACATGCTTTCCGTTCCATCTGCTTACAACCGTCTCACTGGAGATTCCAGCAGAGTATGCATCCAGGAAAGTGGTTGTAACTGTTGAAAATACAATGATCAGAAGTCCCAGGATGCCAAGACCTGCCTTTAACATGATCTGTGCAATGTCATACTCTCCGGTAATGATAGCAGCTCCCATTCCGATCACATACATCCAGCAGCTTACGATTCCATATGTAACCGCACTGACTGCAGTTGCTTTCACCGGCTCCTTCGCCTCTCTTGTGTAATCACTGATCAGTGGCAGCCACGATAATGGCATCGCAACCGCAAGCTCTACTGCTGCTCCAAATGTCATACTGTCGTCAGACGGTGTTCCCGCCCCGCTTCCTGTAAATATCACCTTACACAGAATCAGTGTCAGGATAAATAATGCTGCCATCGCAACGGTATTGATCTTGCCCAGATTCGTAATTCCGATCACAATCCACAGAATGATCAACGCTCCTATCACCAAGCACCATATCCATCTGCCGGTATGCATCACACCGTCTGCTGCCAGTGCCCCGTCATAGATCATGATCGCAGTCCAGCCGACAAGCTGCAACACATTCAGGACCGCAAACAGAACACTTCCTTTCTGTCCAAAGCTCATCTTTACAGTCTCCATTGCACTCTTTCTGACTTTTCCGCCGATCACTCCTGCCAGGAACAGCATCAGACAACCAATGATGTGTCCTACTATGATTGCCGCCAGTCCTTTTCCCATGCCAAGCGGGGCCAGATATGTTCCGGTCAGGATCTCCGCGATCGAAACCCCTGCGCCGAACCAGATCAGACCGTTTTCAAATAAGCCTGTACGCTTCTCTTCCATAATGTTTATTCCTCCTCGTCTTCCTTTGTAGTCTTATATAATAGTCTTTTTCAAAGCCTGTTCCAGCAGCTGCATCTCATCATCGCTTAGTTTCCACTCAAATACCTTGCAGTTCTCTTCAATTTTATCGCGGCTCTGCGCTCCTATAATACAAGAAGAAATAAAAGGTCTCTGCAAGGTCCAGTTCAATGCAATCTGCGACAATGGAACATTTCGTTCCTCACTGATCTGATCCATTGTTCTTAAAAGAAGCATTACTTTTGAAAACAACGGTTCTTTAAAATATGGGTAAAACCGGTTTCGGTTATCATCCACACCATATTCCTTGAGTTCTCTGTATTTTCCGGTTAAAATGCCTCCTCCGAGTGTTCCATAAGTCATAACTCCCATTTCCTGAGCACAGGCCCACCGGATCAGCTGCTCCCATTTCCGATCTACCATAGAATACTGTGGCTGATATGCTTCTATAGCACAATATTTTTCTGCTTCTTCCATCTGTTCTTTTGTAAAATTCGATACTCCGATATGCAGAATCTTTCCTTGCTTTTTCAGTGTATTAAGCGCATCCATTGTCTCTTCCATCGGAACATTCGGATCCGGCCAGTGGACCAAATATACATCGATATAATCTGTCTTCAGATTACGGAGTGATTCTTCGCATTCCCGCATGATCTTATCTGCCGACCCGCAGCGTACATATTTTCCATTAATAAATTCATTTCCACACTTGGTAGCCAGGATCACTTCTTTCCTGACGCCAAGTTTGTGCACAACTTCTCCGATATACTGTTCTGCCCTGCCTCCGTTGTAGGCAGGTGCCGTATCAATAAAATTGATTCCACAATCTACTGCTGCCTTGATCGCATCCATCCGGCTTTCGTCGGAATAAGAATCCCATCCGGCACCTCCGATTCCCCATGTACCAAGACATATCCTGGATACACGAAGTTGTGTCTTTCCAAATTCTGTATATTCCATTTTCTTCATCTCCGTTTCACTTTTCTTTTCCTGTATTCCATTATGTTATAGACAAATTATATTATGTTATGACTATGTGTTCAATCGATTTTATTTTTGTATTTTACAATCCTGGCTTTTCGCGTCCACAATAGATTTATCTAAATAATTCTTATACAACTGCAATCTTTTTATAGTATCCTTATCTTGGAGATTTTGGTAATTTATTTCCAATTCCAACTTTTCTATCTCATCTTCGATATTTTCAATATAATAAGTATCTATTTTCTCAGGTGCATTTTTATAATTTAAACTTGTATAGCCATATTTATTTTTTGGCTCTTGTATCCGTCTTACCAATTTTTCTATCTTATCCATCCGATCATTGACTACCGTAAATAATTTCTTCGTTTCTGAGTCTTCAATTCCGGTTTCTATATTTTTCAGCATTGCTGCTTTTTGTAATGTTGATACAATCGGTCCGTAATCCTCTCGACCGTAATCGATTCTTTCTACAAATTGCCCGATTTTCTTTCTTAATTCAGCCGCTCCTTTTGGATCATTTATGTAAAACAGTGTATTCTCATCAATAACATCAAAAGGAAGTCTTGTTCCTTCCTCTGCAATTACCAGTGCCGGTTTTCCAAAACTATATCTCATTCCAATTTTGAACATTACATTCGGATTTAATTGCGTCAGATTTGCTATTACCAGATCCGAATCATAAATATTTCTAATTACCCTGTCATTGATTGATCCCAATTCAAATTCTCTATGCGCTACACGAACTTCGTACTCCTCACCCAGCGCTGGTACAATTGCTTCATCAATGATTCCATCGATATGTCTTCTTATTTCTGATTTTTCGTCTCCAATTGGCGTTATGACAAAACATCTTTTTTTCCTTGTATCTTTAATATTTTCATCCATCATTCTTTTCCTCTTCTAAGCTGCTACTCCATTAATTCTAATAGGTTCTTCATATTCATAATAATAACTTATCCAGTTTGGATCGTAATTAATGAAAACCGATTTTTCTCATTTCTTTTATAAATAAAATAACCTAGGCAAAATGCATCGATAAATGCCAGAAAACTCCCATAAAACGAAATAAGTTCTGCTTTTGTTTCATTTCATTTTATTTTTACCATTTCTTATTGATTTGTTAATTATACTATATATATCCTTTTTTCTCAACGAACTTTATCTTCGTTATCAACACTTAATAATATTGGACACCAGGGACACTCAAAAAGCCACTAATCCCCGTCCCCAATGGCTATTGACAAAACAACTTCTTGCCTCTATAATCTCAATCAAAGATATTATCATATAATTCATACATGTTAAGTATGAATTTGATTCTACGCACATATTTTTATAGGAGGAACACACATGTCATATTTATGATCTGGCATTAGATGTCCTTCAATAATTTCAACACCTTTATAACCGCACAGTTGCTTTATAATATCTCTTATGTCCTCTTTGTATTGATTGTAAATTACTTTTCGTCTATACTTTGGTGTGAAGACGATATGATATTTGCACATCCATTTCGTATGTGCGAGTGAATTTCTTTCTTCGCCATAAATTACCTTTCCTTTCTGCAATATAGCCTGAACAACTTTATTGTAAATCGAAAGGTAATTTTTTTGTATAACAATCGACGCGCACCCGCATAGCGGGTGGTTAAATGTTGAGTGAAATTCCATTTTTCGGAACAGCGAAAAACTCCATCTCACTCAACAGGCTAAAACCCATAATAAAAAGACCCTAGCATCATTTCTGATGCTAAGATCTTGATTGGTCATCTTAACTTAATGACATTGCTCCAGGGAGCCTTATTAAGGTTACCCATTTTTACCACGAAAAGGATTTATTAATTTCCAGCTAATTTAAGCTTGACTTTTCATAGCTGGTCTTGTATGATATTCATATAATTCATTTGCTAGTCTTCTTTGAATAAGTTTTAATTCCTTATTTGGTGCATTAATTAAACGTTGTCCACCACTTTTTTTCGGAATTTCAAACGATGTATACATATTCTCCAAATGCTTTATATATAAAAGATATGTTAATCTTTTACGAGAAATCCCCAAAAGATCTGCTAATTCATTTCTACTTTTAACTTCGTTTATCATTTTCAATTTATCCTTTTATAAAAACAACGTGTAGTTACTCATTATGCGATGCTTAAAGACTACTCTGCAATCATAGTTAAAAAAGTAAGAGAACGCATATCTCACTACCATTTTTACCAACACTTGCGAAACACAAGTACAAAATCTAACTACACGTTATTAATAGAATAAAACATTTTCTTATTCCTGACAACCTATTTACTTATTTTTATAAAAAGCAAGCAATGAAAAGTCACAAAACCTCTTCATCCACCTGCTTTTTCCGTATACTCTCACCACTTCCACAACATCTGGATGTTCAACCGCCCACATACCACAAAATACCACCTGTTTTTCGACCTCCGTCTACTAGGAGACAAAATATTCCACTGCGTTATTCGGAAAGAACTCCTTAAATTCTCCATGTAACTGCGCTGTCAATGTCTTATTATACGCTATAACTAATTGGTGCTCAATACTCACCCTGTCACCTCATTGTCTATGCTTCATGATTCTAGTTCAATTTCCTCTTCAAGCAAAGCATAAAAATTTAATGAACTTTGTTTTTTTAAATAATTCCTAATTCGCTCTTGTATTTCACGAGAAGATGATTGATTGATGATTTTATCTTTGACCATTTCCAACCCTATACCTGCAATAAAATCAATTATTACACTCATTTTTTCTTGTATGATAATTAGGAAGTTAATTATCACATATTTCCTTTCTTTTAATATCGTGGTTCAATACAAAGTCTACGATGATAATCGATGGTGAGCATCATCGTACTGCATTAAAATTATTGCGCAATGTAGTTAATGCCTGCCCCCCCAATGGATATCATAAGCGTCTGGTTTTACCCACCAGGGACACACAAAAAGCCATCCATCCCCGTCCCCAATGGATTCTAGGATTATATTTCACCGCTTTCCATTGCTGTGCCAACGTATCATTCTTACTATAGAGTTGAATATTACTTTCATTTGCTGCGATCGCTGCCTGAAGATCTATGCAATAATCTGCATCTAATGCAGATAAGAAAACGATTCGACCATTTGTCTGCTTTACTGCAATCCATTTCTGTGATTTTTCATCTTTATAGTCTCGTTGTTCTATATTAGCAGAATTCTTTGCCGAACCGCCATTTATACTCAATACTTTACCTGAATTCTTATTTTTTCAAAATCACATAATTCTTATTATCATGGATTATCTTGTATTTTTCCAGTGCTATTTTAATGATTTGCAACACTGGATTAAAATCGTCTTTATTATAATATATTTTTCTCTTTGGTTATTAAATACTTCCTTGAGTCATATTATATATTAACAGACCTATTAAATTAAATATAACATAAAATGAAGCCAAGCACTATTAAAACTTTTCAAATTTACACAAAATATTAATCCGAAAGGAATGTATTCTTATGCATAATTTAATTCTTCTTATAATTATTGTCTTTGCCATTACATGCTTGATTGTTGTCTGCTGCTTATGTATTGCATCTAAAAACTGGCGAGATGACAGACATGATTATGAATTAGATGATATCAGGGATAAATCAGATGAGAACAAGTAAATATGATAGCACCTCAATGTTCATGATATTAATATTTTTCACATATCACCGTATTAAAGTATTTCTCTAAAATTAAAACTGACTATCCAGCCAGTTCTAATCTCTATACTTTGACATACTATAAATCAGAAAATAGATCTTCCTTATACACTTCTGTTTTCAGCATCTCCTCAAAGTTCTCCTTTACTGTAACCACATCTTCCTTGTATGTCATACCATACCAAGTATCATTACTGCGTAATACTTTGACTGACATCTTATTTTCTGCTAATAATTCACCAATAAAAGTTGGAATCAGATATTCCGCTTTCATTGGATCAGCCGGAACTTCTTTCTTAAAGAAATCAACAAATCCTGCCATACAAGACTTGCCGCCATTTACCAGATACTCATGAACAGCTTTAAAACCTTCCTTGCCATAGTAATCATCTGCATTGATGACAATAAAAGGAGTCTTGATGATCTTCTTTGCTGCAAGCACGGCCTGACCGGTTCCCCACGGTTTTGTACGACCTTCTGGCAGAGTTCCCGGGATATCGTTAATATCCTGGAAGGCATAGTCCACTGTTACATTGCGGGAATTACAGATATCAGCAATGTGTTCAGAAGCGTCTACCGGCTCCAACTGCTTGATTCCCGTTCCGAAGTGGCTGCCGATACCAGCTGCCATGATACGTAATGCTGTTTTCATTGTATTCTCCCTGTGCTATCTTTTGTTCCACTGCTTTAACCGACTATCCTTTAACATATACAGTAAGCGCTTAAATTTTAGACATGGATACTAAAAAATCCCCCGGTCACATTTCT
>OLOG01001451.1_pt1 | contig 14180 bp, 10 predicted proteins | sample 1672351 | NCBI WGS metagenome assembly OLOG01 (sample SAMEA3136674, study PRJEB25190) | human gut metagenome | biome: human gut; feature: human-associated habitat; material: faeces | place: Austria | collected 2013 | reverse complement strand
ACATGAGATGTATTGAAATTTTCCTACTGGCCCAAGTACAGGAAATCGGCTCGCGGATTAATAGAAACATGAGATGTATTGAAATTCAAATTAAACCTCTATATGTCTGCCGGTGTGCGGGGATTAATAGAAACATGAGATGTATTGAAATCTCTTCCCGGCATTCCCCGGCTGAGCCACCCACACGATTAATAGAAACATGAGATGTATTGAAATCTCAATGCAATTACTGGTATTTTAACCGTATAAACCGATTAATAGAAACATGAGATGTATTGAAATTCCTGCAACCTCCTGTTCCTTTTCCAGCCGCTTTTCCTGATTAATAGAAACATGAGATGTATTGAAATCCGATTTCCTGCCGCAATGCTTCCAGGTCCTCCGCCGATTAATAGAAACATGAGATGTATTGAAATGGATATCTGATACTGTTACGCAATGCGCCCTGTGAGATTAATAGAAACATGAGATGTATTGAAATGATTATGCTTTTTGATGATCGTCATGATTGTATGGATTAATAGAAACATGAGATGTATTGAAATAAGCTTTTGCCGTTTGGCTTTAAAAAAATTGTGCCAGATTAATAGAAACATGAGATGTATTGAAATGTAACAAAACGTATGTATCAAAAAGCCCGAACTCTGATTAATAGAAACATGAGATGTATTGAAATCCGGTCTGCTGTAAACGCATCCGAATCGGAGGGAAAGATTAATAGAAACATGAGATGTATTGAAATGATCCACCCTCCCTGCCGGAAATGATTTCCGCTTTCGATTAATAGAAACATGAGATGTATTGAAATCAGAATCGGAAAACGTTTGGCAGTGGGATTATGGGATTAATAGAAACATGAGATGTATTGAAATTAAAAATGCAGGCAGACGTGATTTATGAGCTTTTTGATTAATAGAAACATGAGATGTATTGAAATAATGTGCGCATCCTACAGAGAGGGGCTGGAAAAATCGATTAATAGAAACATGAGATGTATTGAAATGAAGGCAAAGAACACACTGAAATAGAAGTGTATTGATTAATAGAAACATGAGATGTATTGAAATTCCACAATATCAAGTATCACTAACGCCACCAGTAGATTAATAGAAACATGAGATGTATTGAAATACCGCCCTGCCTTACGAACCATACAAGCCAGCCCGATTAATAGAAACATGAGATGTATTGAAATAGTGCCACTGTAACCATTTTACATATTCCACCTTCTGGATTAATAGAAACATGAGATGTATTGAAATTTTCCCGCTTCATCAACTGCTGTCAGCTCCACAACGGATTAATAGAAACATGAGATGTATTGAAATACAAGAATTCGCAGACAGACTTGGTGTAAAACGCGATTAATAGAAACATGAGATGTATTGAAATCGCGAAGAAGAATGCTGTTGTTGTTGATGTTATGGATTAATAGAAACATGAGATGTATTGAAATTATAACGATGCCTTCCCGGCAGATCCGCTCCCAGAGGATTAATAGAAACATGAGATGTATTGAAATAAACTTATTCTGATGTTTTCCAACAATTCCGACCATGATTAATAGAAACATGAGATGTATTGAAATCCCGTCCGTGCGCTTTCTCTGTTGTAGCTCTTTAAGATTAATAGAAACATGAGATGTATTAAAATGCAATCGACTACAAAGGTATGCTGGCAAACGTCGATGATTAATAGAAACATGAGATGTATTGAAATGAGTTATGCTGGACGGGGTGCTGCGGTCAGAAGAAAAGATTAATAGAAACATGAGATGTATTGAAATTTGTAAGTACATTTTGGAGACAGTCAAAACCCTTCAGATTAATAGAAACATGAGATGTATTGAAATAAAGCAGAAGTGTTTTAAACTCCTGCCTATAATTTGATTAATAGAAACATGAGATGTATTGAAATGAATAAAACGGGTCTACCGACACCTCGCTTTCCGCGGATTAATAGAAACATGAGATGTATTGAAATTTTATTCTGTCTCTCCATTTTTGGCGCTGCTTCCTGATTAATAGAAACATGAGATGTATTGAAATATACCAAAATGTGGAACACTTGGTGGTGCCAAGCTGGGATTAATAGAAACATGAGATGTATTGAAATAGGGCTTGCGAACAAGGTAGTTGATGTCCTGAACAAGATTAATAGAAACATGAGATGTATTGAAATGATTGCGGACGCGGCAGACCACGTGGACGATTTAGGATTAATAGAAACATGAGATGTATTGAAATTTAGTTTTATGTTCCTTTCATTTTTAAGTCGAAATTGATTAATAGAAACATGAGATGTATTGAAATCACCGTCCAGTACGGATAGCGTTTTAAAATCTCCGTGATTAATAGAAACATGAGATGTATTGAAATGATAAAAACGGTCGTACTCCCCGCAATTGCAGGATGGATTAATAGAAACATGAGATGTATTGAAATGCAGGTAATTCTGGACAGTCTGACCACGCATGACGCGATTAATAGAAACATGAGATGTATTGAAATAGATGTTCCTTATCCATCGTGATCTGATGGGATACCTGATTAATAGAAACATGAGATGTATTGAAATTACGGTAGTTGTGTTGTCGGACGGGGCAGCAGCCGCGATTAATAGAAACATGAGATGTATTGAAATCTGGACAAGACAGCGGCGTCAGCGAAAAAAGCAACGATTAATAGAAACATGAGATGTATTGAAATGAGCAGCCTAGCGTTAGGTGTGTTTCTGATTCCGGGATTAATAGAAACATGAGATGTATTGAAATTCTCCAGTATTTTGAGGTATCATATTTAAATAAAAAGCAATATTTTAAAATTTTACATCAAAGGCTCTACGGGATATCAAAAATCTAGTATGGTAAAAAGAGAGGACAAGAAATGCTGAACATTTTTTATGGAGATATGAAAGAAGCTGTTTACAATACGGCAGGCTATTTTAAATATGATTATGAAGATGAATGGATTGTAGATCCTTTTGTAAAGAAAATGATTCTAGACGTGGACAAATCGACCGTAATGGACAGCGGGGTAATAGACAGTCCCGTTTCTGGAAAGATACCGCCGGTTGGATTATCGGGTGGGGTAAAGACTTTGATTCTTGTTAAATTCGAAAAAGATAAGGTGTTCAATGCGTCTACCTGCGGCGACAACTGCGCAAAGTGGCTGTTAGAAATAGCAAAAGAGGAGGATCGAACGATTAATCTGCGTCATTTGATGAATTTTGGAAAGAAACCATTTAAGATTCGCATTTTAAATACAGATCAGATCGTTCATTCGATGGAAGAGCTGGTACCGATAGCAGGAGAATTTGTATAACGGAGAGTTAGGGTATGAAGGGAAAGCATAGGATTGTCGTTTCAACGAAGCGACAGAAATATGAATTTGAATTACGGCGTAATTTGACGATACTTCGTGGAGACAGTGCGACTGGGAAAACGACATTGATTGAGATGATACAGGATCATGAAAATGATCCGTTAGGAAGCCCGGTAGAGTTGATCAGTGATAAAAAGTGTTATGTGCTGGAGGGCGCTTTATGGAAAGAACAATTGGCTGGAATCACTGACAGTATTGTTTTTATCGATGAAGGAAATACCTTTGTAAAAGCAGAAGAATTTGCAGGTGTCATTCAAAATACGGATAATTATTATGTTATTGTGTCGAGAGAGTCTCTTCCGGCGTTGCCTTATAGTGTGGAAGAAATTTATGGAATCCGGACTTCTGGAAAATATGGAACACTGAAGCAGATCTATCACGAGTTTTACAGAATATATAACTTAGATGAAACGAAAGGTGAGATAGAGCCGGAGGCTGTTGTTACAGAAGACAGTAATTCGGGATATCAGTTTTTTGACGCAGTGTGCAGAGAAAACGGTTTGACGTGTGAAACCCTGAATGGGAAATCCAATATTTTCCGTTATTTGAAAGTGCATAAGAATGAAAAGATTCTTGTCATTGCAGATGGTGCTGCGTTTGGTTCTGAAATGGATCGGGTTATGCGATTGATGGAGAGCAGAAAAAATATCGTATTATACTTGCCGGAATCATTCGAATGGTTGATTTTATCAGCAGGAGTATTAAAAAATGCTGCGATGGAGAAGATTTTGAAGAATCCATCTGAATATGTGGAAAGCAGGAACTATTTTAGCTGGGAGCGTTTTTTTACAGCGCTTTTGATAGAAGAAACAAAAGGAACTTATTTGGCTTATTTCAAACGAAACCTGAACCCGGTATATTTAAATGAGAGCATAAAAACAGCAATTTTATCCCAAATGAAAAAGATAAAGATAGATAGAAAAAAATAATGTTTCCCCCAAAAACATCCCCAGCGTTACCGCGATTATCATATAAACCGCGACGCGCTGGGGGATATTTTTCCAATAACAGGTATTCAAGCATTTAGCCGTCTTGCGCAGGCACAGACACCTGCAATGTCGAATTTAGCGACCAGCACTCATTACTCACATCAGCGATGCATACTGGGACATATAGAGCTTGTAATATTCTCCTTTTTGGGCCATCAGCTCATCATGTGTGCCTTTTTCCAGGATCGTTCCCTTGTCCACATACATGATGCAGGAAGAATTTTTAATTGTGGAAAGACGATGTGCGATGATGAAGGAGGTACGTCCCTTCAGCAGTTCATTTAAGCCCTTCTGCAGGATGATCTCTGTTTCGGTATCGATACTGGAGGTTGCCTCATCCAGGATCAGGATCTTCGGGTCAGCCAGGAGTGCGCGGGCAAAGGAGATCAGCTGGCGCTGTCCGGCGGACAGACGGCTTCCCCGTTCATTTACCTGTGTCTGATAACCGTTTTCCATTTCCATGATGAAGTCATGGGCGCAGACCGTTTTTGCAGCCCGGATGACCTCTTCATCTGTAGCGCTGAAGTTGCCGTAGCGGATGTTGTCCATGATTGTGCCGGAGAAAATGAAACTGTCCTGCATCATGACACCCATCTGTTTGCGGAGAGAACGGATGGTAACGCCTGCGATATCGACGCCATCGATTAAAATCCGCCCGGAATCTACGTTATAGAAGCGGCTCAACAGATTCACCAGGGTTGTTTTGCCGGCACCGGTGGGGCCTACCACTGCAAACGACTGCCCCTGGTTTGCGTGGAAGGAAACGTCTTTTAAGATCGGAACGCCAGGCTCATAGCTGAAGGTAACGTGGTCGAAGGCAACATCTCCGTGGATCGGAGGCATTTCAACTGCATCCTCCCGGTCTTTGACCACAACCGGCTCGTCGATAGTTTCAAAAATACGCTCCAGATAGGAGATTGCGGTCAGCAGAGAGTTATAAAAGCCAGCCAGCGTGTTGATCGGTGCCCAGAAACGTCCGATATAAGCAGTAAAAGCGACCAGCACACCGACGGTAATGCCGGTTTCGCCGTTGATCATCCAGCTGACACCGAGCACATAGATCGCTGCAGTTGTAATTATTGAAATGATATCGATGCTGGGACCCATCGTAAAGTTGAACATAACGGCGCGCATCCAGGATTTCCGGTAGCTGCCGCTTAAGTTGTTGAAAATACCGCTGTTCACGTCTTCCCGGACGAAGGATTGGGTAACACGGATTCCGTTGATACTTTCAGCAATGTACGCGTTTAAGTTGGACTGCTTATTGCTTTGAACCTGCCATGCGGTACGCTGTTTTTTCTTGATGACAACGATAACGATCGCGAGGATCGGAAGACCGCAGAGACATACAAGTGTCAGCCGGACATTTAAGATCAGCATGAAAACGATGATAAACACCAGGTTGCACAGGTCGGTGATGGTATTTAAGATACCGTTGGAAAGCAGGTCGCTGATGCTGTTGACATAGTTTACAACACGCACCTGAATTTTACCGTGGGGGCGGTCATCATAGTAGGAGAACGGAAGCTCTTGCAGATGCTCAAAGATGTCATAGCGCATGTCGTGAATGATCTGCTGTCCGATCTGGTTGGTGTATTTGATCTTGTAGCGAAGGCTGAAGGCACTGTAAAATGCGGCAAGCAGTGTCAAAAAGCTGTAAAATGCGATTCCCTTCATGTCCTTGTTCGGGATGCAGACGTCCATGACCTTCTGAAAAAATTGCGGAATCAGCATGGTAAAAGCGGAAGCGGAGAGCATCATGAAGCCGACACTGACAAACCGTTTCCGGTAAGGAATCAGATAAGCGAGCAGACGTTTTAACTGATTGAGGTCAAATTTATCTTCCAGGACTTCGTCCACATCATATTTATTTCGTGCCATGAGTTCTCACTTCCTTTCGTTGGCTGTAACCTGACGGTATTCTTCCTGTTCTTCTCTGGAAGGAAGCTCACCGTATTGATGATGGAACGCGCTTGCATAGTAGCCGTCATTTGCAAGCAGTTCCTGATGCGTTCCGTGTTCGATAATCCGGCCGTTATCCATAACCAGGATCTGATCAGCGTCTTTAATGGAAGAAATACGGTAGGCGATGACGAAGATCGTGCACTGGCCGTTTAATTTGCCGAGCTGCTGCTGGATATAGCTTTCTGTTTCCATATCAACGGCGGAAGTAGTATCGTCCAGAATCAGGATGGACGGTTTCTTTAACAGGGCGCGCGCAAGGGAAATACGCTGCTTCTGACCGCCGGAGAGTCCGACACCACGCTCGCCGACGATGGTATTATAGCCTTCGGGCATAGCCTTGATGAAATGGTTGGCATCTGCCATGACAGCAGCTTCGTGAATTTCCTCAAATGTACAGTTCGGACGACCGTATGCAATATTCCCTTCAATTGTATCAGAAAAAAGAAAGATATCCTGCATTGCCATGCCGATGTTGTCACGCAGATCGTAAAGGTTCCAGTCCTTGACGTTTACGCCATCTACCAGAACCTCGCCGGAGGTCGCGTCGACAAAACGGCACAGCAGGTTCATGATGGTGGATTTGCCGGCACCGGTGGAACCGAGAATGCCGACTGTCTGTCCTTTTTTCACAGAAAAGCTGATATCCTTTACGATATCCTCATCATCTGCCGTATAGGAAACATCTTTAAATTCAACATTTCCTTCCATATGTTTGCGGGAAACCGGCACAGGAGGCATTTTTACAAGAGGCTCTTCCACATAGGTTGTATAAATTTTTTCTACGGAGGTGATAAAACGGTGGGTATCATTGACCCACCAGCCTGCCATACGCAGCGGAGCGTTTAACATCCACAGATAGCCGTTGACGGTTACGAGGTTACCGATTGTCATTTCTCCGGTAATTACCATCCAGCCGCCGTAGAGCATCAGGACAACGTTTAAGACATATGCCAGAACTTCGAAGATCGGAAGGTATTTCATCCAGACCTTTGAGGAGTTCAACTGTGCGTCCATGTAGGCATCGTTTTCCTTATTAAATTTTTCAATTTCAAAGTCTTCCTTGGCAAAGGCTTTTACGACACGGTTGCCGCTGACATTTTCCTGAACGAAGGCATTCAGGGAAGAAAAGCAGTCACGGATGCGCTGGAATGTCGGTCGAACCTCTTTGGACTGTTTTGCTGTGGTGATGGCTGTAAAGGGCAGAACGATCAGCATGCAGAGCGCCAGCTTCACATTTACCGTAAAGATCATGAAGAGCGCAAAGCAGAACAGCAGGATATTTTCGTAAACCTGATAGATAATGTAAGCAACGAAGTGGCGGATTGCTTCCATGTCGCCGGTTTGACGGCTCATCAGGTCGCCTGTTTTTTTCTTGCTGTAAAAGGCGAAGTCCTCTGTCAGAAGGCGGCGGTAAACAACGTCCCGCATGTCGTAGAGCACGCCCTGCGAGCATACCTCGAAAATAACCTGATAAAAGAAACGCAGGGCACCGCGGACCAGCGTAACTAAAAGCAGGATGAGAACAAGCTTCCAAAGCAGGTCATACTGACCGCCCTGAATGACATCATCTACGATCATACCGGAAACGTAAGGGTTTACGATGGCGAGAACGGAAATGAAAGTCGTCAGGATCAGGCCGCCCAGAAGCTTGAAGCGGTACTTTCTGAGAAATCCCCAGAACCATTTCATTGGTGTCATATTTCCTTTTTTCCTCCCTTAAAAAAGTATCCATGGGCTTTGATAGATCATGGATAAAAAAAGTGTATCGCAAAATATTTTATTTGGAATGTACAATCTTGCAGGTTTCATGTAAAATGTTGTTAAATGGTAACTGCGAGGAAACTGAACAGTTACGTTAAATGTTTTTGTGGGATGTTGCAGGAAAATAAAAGATAAATTTCAGGCATCCGGGAAGGAAGCTGGTGGATATGGAACGGGAAAACACGGTATTTGCGGAGGAGTTAAATCCGACCTTCTTGTTTATGTGGAAGGGAACACGTGTGGAGGATGAGCCGAACTATCACTGCCATGAGCATCTGGAGCTGTGTTATATTCAATCCGGGACAGGAAAGCACAGAATCGGCGATACTATATATGAAGTAAAAGAGGGTGACCTGCTGGTCATCAATGAAGGAGTCTATCATCAAAGCCTGGCGGGAGAGCATAAAACGCCGGTTGCGGAATTTTACGTGGGGCTGACAGATTTAAATCTGGCGGGGCTTGGGCGCAACCACTTTCCACTACCGGGGAATTGCCCGGTATTTCGTACGGAGGGAGAGCTGCAGCGTAAGCTTTCCAAGCTCTGTATGGCAATGGAGGCAGAGCAGGAGCTTTGCCGGATCGGGCGCTATTATATGATGAAGACGTATGCCATGCAAATGCTTCTTTTGCTGCTGCGGGAAGAAGAAGAGACCGGTAAGCCGCAGAAGGCAGGCGGATGCTCCTTTGAATCCGCGAACCGGAAATATCTCGTGGAGAAGATCACGGATTACTTTGAGGATCATTATGCAGAGAAAATCTCTCTTGACCGGATCGCCGGCAATATGTATCTGAGCACCTTTTATGTGTCCAGGATTTTCAAGGCGGAAACCGGAAACACACCAATTCATTATCTGATTGATATTCGTCTGACCAAGGCCTATAACCTGCTGACACAGAATCTGGAAATGAGCATTCAGGAAATCGCGGCGCAGGTCGGCTATGAGGATGCCTATCATTTCAGCAAGCTGTTCAAGAAAAAATATGGGGTGGCTCCGTCTGCAGTGCGGCGCAGGATACTATAAAGCAGCAGAATACGCCCATTCGGCTGAATACGGCCTGCCATAATTCATGACAATAGAATCTCGCAGAGCGTGCATTCTATTGTATTAACAAAAAAGGAACTGGGGACAGGAGAACATGGAAAATCCGATTATTTTTACGGCGGAGATCATCGGGACGATCGCTTTTGCATCGTCCGGGGCAATGCTGGGTATCCGCAAAAATCTGGATCTGTTCGGGGTACTGGTGCTGGGACTGTGTGTTGCAGTCGGAGGCGGCATTGTCCGGGATATTATCCTGGGGCGGACGCCGCCGGGAGCATTCCGGGATCCGGTTTATGCGCTGGTGGCGCTGGGAACTTCCACTCTTTTATTTTTACTTGTCTATGGAAAGCAGGAGATCATGACGAGCCGTTATCTGACGATTTATGAGCAGGTTATGAATTACTGTGATGCGGTTGGACTTGGGATTTTTACTGTTCTCGGCGTATATACCGCACACGGCGAGGGCTATGACGGGATCTTCTTTTTAGTATTTTTGGGCATGATGACAGGTATCGGAGGCGGTCTGATCCGGGATATTTTAGCGGATACGATGCCGTTTATCCTGTATAAGCATATCTATGCAATGGCGGCTTTTGCGGGCGCACTGGTGTGTGTGCTTTTGATCCATATCCATCTGTATCTGGCGCTGGCAGCAGGAACTGCGGTGGTGATTGTGATCCGGGTGCTTGCGACACATTACTGTTGGGATCTGCCGCGGCCGCTGCATGAAAAAGATGCACACACGAAAACAAAAAATCTGTCCGAAAATAGTAATGCCGACGATACTTGAGCAGAATCGACACTTTTGCTACCATGAAAAGAAATTTTGTGATAGAATTGGTAAGACTGAGCTGGAAACGTAAAATGCCGCCTGTGCGGCAAAAGGAGGACAAATGGAAAACGTAAGACGGATCTATGTGGAAAAGAAGACCGGTTACGCGGTTAAGGCACAGGAACTGAAGGAGGATCTGATCGGTTATCTGAATATGTCAGGGATCGAAGATGTCCGGATGTTCATTCGTTATGATGTGGAAAATATCAGTGATGAGGTTTTTGAACAGGCATGCCGTACTGTTTTTTCCGAGCCGCCCGTGGATATTCTGTATCGCGAGACGATCGAAATCCCTGCAAACGGACGCGTATTCAGCGTTGAATATCTGCCGGGACAGTTTGACCAGCGTGCAGATTCTGCCGTACAGTGCGTTCAGTTTTTAAAAGCGGAGGAGCAACCGATTATCCGTACCGCAGTTACTTATTTGATTACAGGAGATCTGACAGACGAAGAATTTGACAAGATCAAGGCTTACTGCATTAACCCGGTGGATTCCAGAGAGACCGGTATGGAAAAGCCAAAGACGCTCGTAACCGAGTTTGCAGAGCCTGCAGATGTCAGGATTTTAGACGGCTTTACTACGCTGGATGCAGACGGATTAAAGCAGCTGTACGATTCTCTTGGTCTTGCGATGACCCTGCAGGATTTCAAGCATATCCAGAAGTATTTTGCAGGCGAGGAAAAGAGAGATCCTTCCATGACGGAGATCCGTGTGCTGGATACCTACTGGTCTGACCACTGCCGTCATACGACGTTTTCCACCGAACTGAAAAATGTCGCATTCGGAGATGGTTTTTACCGGGAACCGATGGAAAAAACCTACCAGAGCTATCTGGATGCGCGTGCAGAGATCTTTAAAGACCGTCCGGATAAGTTTGTCTGTCTGATGGATCTTGCACTGATGGCGATGCGTAAGCTCAAAAAAGAGGGCAAGCTGGAGGATATGGAGCAGTCCGATGAAATCAACGCCTGTTCCGTTATTGTTCCCGTTGAAATGGACTACGGCGATGGTCCTGTCACCGAGGAATGGCTCGTATTTTTCAAAAATGAAACCCACAACCATCCGACCGAAATCGAACCCTTCGGCGGTGCGGCAACCTGTCTGGGCGGCGCAATCCGCGACCCGCTTTCCGGCAGAGGTTATGTATATCAGGCAATGCGCGTGACCGGTGCAGCGGATCCTACCGTTCCGGTTGCGGACACCTTAAAGGGAAAGCTTTCCCAGAAAAAGCTGGTGCGCGGTGCAGCATCCGGTTACTCTTCCTACGGCAACCAGATCGGCCTTGCGACCGGTTATGTAAAAGAAATTTATCATCCCGATTATGTTGCAAAGCGTATGGAGATCGGCGCGGTTATGGGTGCGGCTCCGAGACGCAACGTCATCCGTGAAAACTCCGATCCGGACGATATCATCATCCTGCTGGGTGGACGTACCGGACGCGATGGCTGCGGCGGCGCAACCGGTTCTTCCAAGGTGCATACGGAAAAGAGTATCGAAACCTGCGGTGCTGAGGTGCAGAAGGGTAACGCTCCGACCGAAAGAAAGATTCAGAGACTGTTCCGCAGAGAAGAAGTTTCCCGTCTGATTAAAAAGTGTAACGACTTCGGCGCAGGCGGCGTTTCTGTTGCCATCGGCGAGCTGGCAGATGGCCTGACCGTTGATCTGGATAAGGTTCCCAAGAAGTATGCCGGTCTGGATGGCACAGAGCTTGCAATCTCCGAATCTCAGGAGAGAATGGCAGTTGTTGTTTCTCCGAAAGACGTTGATACCTTCTTAGGCTATGCGGCAGAAGAGAACCTGGAGGCAGTTCCGGTTGCGGTTGTAACCAAAGAACCTCGTCTGGTTTTAAACTGGCGCGGCAAGAGCATTGTAAACCTGTCCAGAGCATTTCTGGATACCAACGGAGCACACCAGGAAACCGATGTTTTTGTAGATGTTCCGTCGAAAGAAGATAACTATTTTGAGCAGTATGCAGTTCCTGCTGTAAAGGAAGCCGTAAAAGCCGGCGATCTGAAAAAGGCATGGAAAGCGCTGCTGTCGGATTTAAATGTCTGCTCCCAGAAGGGTCTTGTGGAAATGTTCGACTCCTCCATCGGCGCAGGCAGCGTGCTGATGCCTTACGGCGGTAAGTATCAGCTGACCGAGACCCAGGCGATGGTTGCCAAGCTTCCGGTTCTGAAAGGAAAGACCGATACGGTAACGATGATGGCATACGGCTTTGATCCGTATCTGTCCTCCTGGAGCCCTTACCACGGCGCAATTTACGCGGTTGTGGAATCCATGGCAAGAATCGTAGCAGCAGGCGGTGATTTCTCCGGAATCCGCTTTACCTTCCAGGAATATTTCCGCCGCATGACCCAGGATCCCGAACGTTGGAGCCAGCCTTTTGCGGCGCTGCTGGGCGCTTATGACGCGCAGATGGGATTCGGACTTCCGTCCATCGGCGGTAAGGATTCCATGTCCGGAACCTTTAACGATATTGACGTACCTCCGACGCTGGTTTCTTTCGCTGTGGATGTTGCAAAGGAAAAAGATGTTATCAGCCCGGAATTAAAACAGGCTGGAAACCGTCTGGTTCGTTTCTCCATTCAGAAGGATGCTTACGATCTGCCGGATTATGAGCAGGTAATGGCACTGTATGCAAAGATTACCGAGCTGATGGGCAAGGGCGTGATCGTTTCCGCATACGCACTGGACAGCTATGGTGTGGCAGCAGCCCTGTCCCGCATGGCATTCGGTAACGGACTTGGTGTTGCGATTGAGGAAGCGGTTTCTGCAGAGGAGCTGTTTACAAACGGCCTTGGCGATCTGGTGGCAGAAGTTCCGGCAGACCGTCTGGCGGATATGGATGTTGCTTATACGCTGCTCGGCACGGTAACGGCAGAGCCGGTATTTACCTATGGAAACATGACCCTTTCCGAAAAAGAGGCGCTGGATGCGTGGAAGAAGCCTCTGGAAAAGGTATTCCCTACAAAGGCAGTCAAGGACACGGACGCAGTAGAAACCGGCCTGTATGAGACGAATCACATTTATGTATGCAAGAATAAAGTAGCGAAGCCTACCGTATTCATCCCGGTATTCCCCGGAACGAACTGTGAATACGACAGCACAAAAGCATTTGAACGCGCAGGTGCACAGGTTGTAACCCATGTATTCAGAAACCTGAGCGCAGAGGACATCCGTTCTTCCGTCGATGCGTTTGCAAAAGAGATCAGCCAGGCTCAGATCATCATGTTTCCCGGCGGCTTCTCCGCAGGCGACGAGCCGGATGGCTCCGCAAAGTTCTTCGCAACTGCATTCCAGAACGAGAAGATCAAAGAAGAGGTTATGAAGCTTCTGAAGGAAAGAGATGGCTTATGTCTTGGTATCTGTAATGGATTCCAGGCGTTAATTAAGCTCGGTCTGGTTCCTTACGGCGAAATCGTCGGACAGAAGGACGATTCTCCGACCCTGACCTTTAATACGATCAACCGTCACATTTCCAAGATGGTATACACCAAGGTGGTTTCCAACAAGTCTCCCTGGCTGCAGGGCGCTGAGCTTGGAAAAGTATATGTCAATCCGGCATCCCACGGTGAGGGACGTTTCGTAGCTCCGAAGGAGTGGATTGACAAGCTGTTTGCAAACGGACAGGTAGCAACCCAGTATTCCGATCCGGAAGGAAGGATTTCCATGGATGAAGAATGGAATATCAATGGCTCCTACAGCGCGATCGAAGGCATCACCTCTCCGGATGGACGTATCCTGGGCAAGATGGCGCACTCCGAGCGCCGCGACAGAAGCGTTGCACAGAATATCTACGGCGAACAGGATCTGAAGATCTTCGAGTCCGGTGTGGCATACTTTAAGTAAAAGGCTGTAAACGACAATAGAATGCACGCTCTGCGAGCATTCTATTGTCATGAATAATTTCGAAGACCTCACAGAAGGGAGAAATCTCTTCTGTGGGGTCTTCGTGGTTATGGGGTAGTACCTTTTACGGTAGTACGAAGATAGGACTATTATGGAACAATGCGATTTGGATACGGAAGAATCCTCCGTTTTGGAGCATAAAGAATATGCGGAAAGCATCGGAGCGTCGAGAAATACGGTCAAAATTCGAAAAAAGTCTACTGTATATGGCGTGGAATTTGTTATACTGGGAATGGAAGGACAGGAGGAAACTTTAAGTAATCAAAATCATTCTCAATAGTGATTAAATGTGTT
>OLOG01001450.1_pt1 | contig 14184 bp, 13 predicted proteins | sample 1672351 | NCBI WGS metagenome assembly OLOG01 (sample SAMEA3136674, study PRJEB25190) | human gut metagenome | biome: human gut; feature: human-associated habitat; material: faeces | place: Austria | collected 2013 | reverse complement strand
TTTTTCGCAGCTAAGAAACCTGTTGCTTCCATTTGCCACGGCCCGCAGATTCTGACTGCTGCCGGCGTTCTTAAAGGCGTGAAAGCGACTGCTTATCCGGCTGTCGGCCCTGATATCACCCTTGCAGGCGGTACATATGTTGAAGTTCCTGCAGACCAGGCTGTTGTTGATGAAGCTGCTCAGCTCGTTACAGCACCTGCTTGGCCTGGCGATACAGCGATTCTTGCAGAATTCGTCAAACTGCTTGGCGCCAAGATTGAAATCTGATAACTCCTCATTCTAAACATGGGATGTCGGGTATTTTGCCCGGCATCCCATAATATATCCAACCAGATAGCAAAGGGGCTGTCGGGGGATTTCTGATATGCTCCCTTGAGTTTTTATCCTTCTATGCAGCATATTCTGCAAAGCAAGGATGTTCTTTTAATATCTCTATTTTATTGATTTCTACGCCTGCAGCATTCACTTCGCCCCAGACGCGCACCCAGCCTTCCGGCAGTTCCATCAAAATTGCCGGTGCAAGATACATAAATGCGTGCTTTCTTTTTGCTTTGCCTTTGGCAACACGAATCTGTATACTTTCTTCCGTGCATGCCTTACCGGCTTTTCTGCAGCGGGTAAAAAAACGTTCTACCGCATAAGCAATCGTGTCTCTTTCATAATCGCACAAACCGTGCTTAAGAAGCATGTAGTCAGGGTCAACTGAAACTTCACATACAAATGAACCATAATTTATTTTTTTCATAGAGCAATACCTCCAAAAAACATGTGTGCTATTCACTAACTGCTTACACTACTTATATCTTTTTGAAGATATGATTTTACTCGGTTTTTTGAAAAAAATTTTTGCACGTAATGTGACCTGCACATTACAGTGCCTGCATCCGCCGCTTGCGCCATCTACATTACAGCAGCATCACGAATATCGGAATCGTAATAATACATAGCAGCGTTGTAATAAATATAAATTTCGACGCCAGCACCACATCATTACCGTATTCTCCCGCAAAAATCGCACAGAAACCCGCCACCGGCATGGCATGTCCAATCACAAGCACTCCGTAAATCATCGGATCATGAACCAACGGTCTTGCAATCACCAACACCAACAACGGAATCAACACTAGCCTTACAAAAGAACAGGCATAAGTTCTCCAGTCACTGAAAACATCTTTGATGCTGCTCTTTGTCAGAATCGTTCCTACATAAAGCATGGCCATCGGTGTTGTCAGGGACGACATTCCCTGTACTGCATTATCCACCGGTGCCGGAAAGCGCAGCTGAAAAACAAACATAATCAATCCAACAACAATGGCTGCATTCACCGGTGTAAAGATATATTCTTTCATAGAATGTTTCTTTCCGGCTTCCGTTCCGGTACTCCGCATGAGCCAGACACCATAAGTATAGGCATAGGTGGAAAATGCCAGATTGGCAAATGTCGCATAAAAAATGGACTCTCCGCCAAAAACGGCATCCATCACCGCCCATCCCATAAATGCATGATTTGTAAAAGTCACTGAATAAATCCAGACGCTTTTCGACTCTTCGGAAATCCTGAAAATCCAGGCTGTCAGATACCCGATCAGAATACTCGCTCCAAATATGATCAAACTGATGACATACACCTCTCCAGCCTTGACCAGCCTCTCAAAGGTATAATCTGTTTCAAAAGTCGACAATATAAGGCAAGGGATCGTAACCACCAGCAAGAACCGACTGATACCAGCAGAAAAGCCCTCACTGATCATCTTTCTCTTGCTGACAACATATCCCACAAGAACATAAACAAAAAGTGTCACCAGTTTCCCTGCCACCGCAAAAATTGCACTCATTCCTTATTCCATCCCATCCTCAAATACACCGTTCCACAGAAATGGCATATAGATTGCATTCTGCTTCTCCCAGTCGGCCTCACAATGGCCGCCAAAGGCCTGAAGATACGGATACGTCACGGCTCCCCGCTCTACCAGCAGATGACTGAACTCCAGATTCGTGCAAGTATATTTGACCAGTCCCGGTTTACGTCCTGATTCCTTACTTCCCCAGCTCATATAAACCCTGGTATCAGGAAGCAGCGGTCCGGCCGATGTCAGTTCTTCCCGCATGGCATCATAACAAAATCCGACCGCACTTGAAATACAAGCTGCCTTTGAAAAAACATCATTATGGGCCACAACTGTATAATAAGCCATCAATCCGCCCATGGAGCTGCCGCCGATACCGGTATATTCCCGCTCTGGTTTTGTTCTGAAATGCGTATCGATCAGCGGTTTCAGCTCATCGACCACCCACTGCATAAAGACTTTGCCCGTTCCATGAATCCTTTGTCCGTCAAAATCCTTGAAATCATAGGGCGAAAACTCCTCCAGACGCTTGTTGCCCTCATGATTGCATTCAATACCGACAATGATCAGCTGGTTCTCCCACTGCCTCATAAATTCCTGCAGTCCCCAGGATTTACCGTAGGTAGCATCCTCATTATAAAAAAGATTGTGCCCATCATACATATACATGACCGGATATCGCGCTTCGTTTTCCTCGTAATCATCCGGAAGGTAGATATGCAGCATCCTGTCCAAATGATAGGGGGTAATATGTACCATTTCTTTAATAACCATTTTCATCCTCCGATTACATGATCTATTTCTATATCAAAAATCATCTGCTTTCAAACTACAGATTCCATCATACCATATAATATCTGTTATCGAAAGATTTTTTAAAAAAATACAAATATATCTTTCATTATCAGAATATTCATATTAAAATAGATATGTATATTGATAAACATTTAAAGTGCCATGCATTTTAAATATGGAATCTATAAAATAGGGGGATTACATAATGGACCTGATGAAAGATATTTATAAAAAAGAACTTCGTACACGTATTGCTGCATGGGAAGGCAAGAAGACAGACGATTTCCAGTATGAACCGGAACGCGCCGAATTAAAAGCCCAGATGAAAGACTGGCTGGCTGAGAAACTCGGTGTCGATGATGAGAAGAAGCTGCTTATCGCCAATCGTAAGTATTTCGCTACTTGCATGGCCGAGCTGGTTTATGAAGAAACTGTCCGTCCGAACATGAAGGACTTTATTCATTAAAAAAGAAGAAATAGCATCCCCATTGATATGATACCTGATATGATACCTCTAAAGTAGATGCTATTTCTTTTTATTTTATCATCAATCGTAAATTATTCACCTGCAGTTCAATCTCTGCCAGCTTCGCTTTGTCCTGCAGCAAGTTCATAATGTAGGCTTTATTGACGCTCATGCTCTTTGCAATAAGGAACTGTGCTTTCTTATAATCCTGAGCCTTAATATAAGCCTGCACAGACGCAAGGTCCGTCGGTCCATTATATTCCGGACCAAGAAATGCCGGTGCTGTTGCTTCCATATAGTAAAACGGCAATATGTGATCTGCCACATACCCGCAGTCATAACCTGCAAATTCCACCGTCAAAGTCACTTCATCCGCATCCCGCTTACCGCCGCACTGAATATCAAAATTTTTCAGCTGGATCGGACCTGTAATCGGGGCCAGAAGCTGTTCAATCTGAGGCTCCACTTTGCCTTTACTGCTGTTTAATGCCTGGGCAACCATTTCATTCTTCTTACGAGCAGGCAGCATTTTGATCATCTGAGCCGTAAACGGCGGCAGTTTCATACCGCCCATCTGCTCCGGATGCTGTTTGGCCATCTCCAGCATATTGTTCAGAAATTTATCGTAATTAATATGGCCAATGGCCAGTATCATCTTAATCATTTAGTTCATCTCCAGTTTCAATTCTGTATGACTCAAATTGTCAAGACTTGTCACTGGTGCTGTTTCGATTTCCGGAATCACTGACTGTGCTTCTGTATTCTCTTCCGCCTCATTCGCTTCTGCAGCAGCCATAACTGGTGCACTCAGATTCGATGGGCTTGTCACATACCAGACCACATCCACATTCTCCAGTGAAATAATCGCCTCTGAAATCGGCACTCTCGCTTTCGCACAGCACTCAGCAGGGTCGCTGCAGTAGAAAGTATCTGTCTCTGCATCATAGTCCGTCAGCGCAATGGCATGAGGCTTATTGGAATCATAGGCAACAATTCCCTCTGGATGTTCTTCCAACAGTTTCTTCAGATCCTCCACAGAGGATACATAATCATGCGTCATAGTCACACCATCATACGTAAATGTCCATGAAATACCGACGCCTTCTCTCCATGCAACGCTCCCTACACTGCTCTCCGTAATATCTTCCCAGTTCTCAAAACCTGCCAGCATTGCCGCCCTGCGCATAATCATGGCCGAAGACGCCAGTGTACAGGTCCCCCGTCTTGACTGTTTGATAAATACATTTTCATCATTCAATTCTTCAAAAGTAATATCTTTCGTGGCTGTTTCCTCTGCCGCCTGAGCCTGACCGCAGTTTACAATGACGATCATCAACACCAGACTCAGCAAAAGCATCCATTTCTTCATTCTCTAAAAACCTCGCAAAATTTAATATTCCGGATTTGAAAACAAATCCCAAGCTGCCATTTTCACACGGCACCCGCTAAGTGTAATATATTTGTAATATTTTCGCAATAGATTTTAGAGTTTTTTAAGATTTTTAATTAACAATTTAGCAACATTTTTCTACATGACATTTCGAAAATTCAATTCATAACTGAAAATTCGAATCGCATTGTCCTTTTCTGCTGCCAATTTCAATGTTTCAGGCAAAGTTGTCACACACACAACTGCATAGACTTTCCTGTCTGCTGCATTTTTCTGAATACGTTTTCTCTGAACCGCCATATCATCCAATATCTGCAGATAAAACTCCTCATAATCTGCCCTCTGAACAGTCTCAATGACATAAATATTGTCCTCACGATCCAAAGCGATCAGCTGACCGTCTCCCCGCTCTTCACACAAAGTTAACGGCAGGCCGAATATATGCTTCTTCTGTTTCAGATCATCCGCAATCATCTGTGTCAGCGTTGGGCCTGAAAAAGCAATATTCGCTGCTGTTTTGACCATGCTCCCGGATTGATCCTGATCCGGCGCCTGCCTATTGATTTCAGTCTTCTGACCTTTCGCCTCCTTTTGCTCAGCAAAATGGTTATCCGCTGTACCTGCAGACTTCTCGACATCTGTCGTATCTTTATTCTTCTTTGTCTTGATTCGATCATAAAGTATATTGCCATAGACAATAATTACGATGATTCCCAAACCAATTAGAAAGTACATGTATCTTCCCTCCTGTTATTTACTGCTGTAAGAATATGCATTGGAAACCTTAGCATTATTGGAAGTCAGTTTCACATCCTCACGGTAATAAGCAACCACCGGTGTACCAAGCTCAACATTCTTATAAATCGTGTCCGCTGCATCATATGGCAAATTGATACAGCCATGTGAACCGCCATTCTTATAGATACTGCCGCCAAAAGAGCTTCTCCAGCTTGCGTCATGCAACCCCACATTGTAAGCAAACGGCATGAAATACGTAACGTCTGATTCATAATCTTCGCCCTTCAATGTCGCCGGACTCTGTCTGCTGATAACCTTGAAAACACCGTCCGGTGAACCATTGCCGTTATTAAGATTACCCGAAACAAGATCTGAATCTACCACAAGAGAGCCATCTTTGTAATACCAGAGATGCTGATTTGTATAGTCAATTTCTATGTATGTATTGCCAATATCATCTGCGCCTTCCACAAAAGCTCTCTGCTCGTATTTCGGTTCTCTTGTCACAGATTCACCATTCTTGATATCCTCAACAATCTGTGCAGCCTCCCCTTTCTTATTAATAACCCAGCCGTAATCACCGCCGCCGATTTTGACTGTATCCCCTGCAGTTGTTTCGAAGGACCTTGTTGCCGCATATGTATTATACTTGGAAGCCAATTGCTGTGCATAAGAGGCCGCCATATCGGAATCCACCGTAACAGACAGATCATCATTAATCGTCAGCCATGACAAAATGGTCGTGCCGTCCAGAACCTGCTCTGAGCCTTCTATCTCATAAGTGATCGACATATTCTTGTATTTCTCTGTTACCTGGAACTTCTCCTGCAGTTTTGGATCATCTGATGTCACTGACGGCTGAACATAGTCATTGTCGCTCAGCCGTAAGACAGACTGACGGCTGTCAATGGCCGCCTTCACATCCAACATAATCTGCTCCTCAAGAGGCTGACTTCCTTGCTTCTCAGGGACAATCTCATAACCATTCTCTGTATACTTCAAATAGGCATCTTCCGGCTTAACAATGTTCTCTTCCTTAAAACAATCCATGGCTTCAACCAATGTCACCAGCTTTGATTCATCATACTTCATTTTTACCTCTACTGTATGAGAATGCTCCTTGCCTATATGTAAAGGCCACAGCATACTGTTCTGATCATCCATCATCTTCTGGATGCTGCCATCGGATTCATAATGATAATCAATATCTGATCCGCTGATATAAGAGACCCGGTCTTCTCTGTCGTGGACAGCCAGCAGATAATCCTCTGCCTCCTCCTTAATCTTCGCTTCTGCCGCCTCTCCCGTTCCCAGGGAAAAATTTGTCTCATTAATCACGGTTCCCAGATAAAAATGGTCATGGAAATAATATCCCACACCTGCATAGGCCGCTGCCAGCAATACAGCAACAGAGCTGATTCCAATGATCAGGCCTTTTTTGACCGACTTCTTCTTTTTTGCCATACCTCTTCCTCCATCATCTATCTATCATTCATCTATTCATCGTTATCTATGCATTACGTTCCTATCATACCATATTTTACCTAAATAATCTGTCTTTTTTATAAACAAATATGATTTCTCTCCTGATACGGCAAAAGGCCGCATATATCATGCAGCCTTATCAAAATAAATCCTGATTTCTGTTCCTTTTCCAACCTCGCTGGCCAGTTCCATCCGTGCACCGTTTCTGGCCACGATATGTTTCACTATGGCAAGTCCAAGACCGGTTCCGCCTGTAGATTTTGACCGGCTTTTATCCACACGATAAAAACGTTCAAAAATGCGTTCCTGATGCTCTTTGGAAATGCCAATACCGGTATCTTTGACCGACAGTACAATCTGATTATCCACCGGCATGACAGAAATGGTCACACTTCCGCCTTTATTATTATATCGAATGGCATTGTCACAGAGATTGTAGATTACCTCATCAGCCATTCCCTTCTCTGTACGAATCTTGCAGGACTCACCTTCCAGCTTCAGTGTCACATCATGCTTTTTCGCACTCATCTCCAACGTATCCATACAGTTTTCCGCCGCCTGATACAGATCTACCGTTTCCAGAACCACATCCTGCGTCGTTGCATCCAGCTCTGACAATCGAATCGTGTCATTGATCAATGTCAGCAGACGATCTGCACTCTTATGAATCTCACCACCAAACCGGGCAATATCCTTTTCCGATACCATCCCGTTTTCAATCAGTTCCGAGTAACCTGAAATAGCCGCCAGAGGCGTTTTCAGCTCATGTGATACATTGGCTGTGAAATCCTGACGCATACTGGCATTTTTCAAAATATCTTCATGCTGTCTGCGAATCGTATCAATAAATGGTTCCATCTCCTGATAAACCGCAATTTCGTTGACATAATCCATGTTTTCAGCCATCTGTTCAATCGGTCTGAGCAGACTGTCTGTCAGCAGACGTCCCAGGAATGTACAGATAACAAACAAAATAACCACCATTACCGCGATGATCGGCAGCATTCCCTGCACAATACTGAGAACACTGCCTGTCTCCGTCGCCACACGGAGCACATTGCCGTCATTCATGCGCACAGCATAATAAAATGTAGATTTTGCCACTGTTTTAGACTGACGGACAGCCTGACCTTCACCTGTTTCAAACGCCGCCTTGATCTCCTCACGGTTGCTGTGGTTTTCCATGCCGCCGATATCCGCATTGGTATCCAAAAGGACTTTGCCTTCTTTGTCGATAATCGTGACACGAAGATTATCCAGCTGATGCACTTCCTGAATCAGCGTTGCTTCATCATATGTATCCACACTGGTCAAAACATAGGCGTATGTTCTCACATCACTGAAAACCTGTGCTTTAAAACGCTGATAAAACAGTGCCGTCACAATGGTTGTGGTAATAAGGATGACCAGGGCCGCGATCAGACAAAACTGCAGATATATTTTGTGCTTCATCTTTTTTCCGCGCATGGCCTTCTAATTCTCCTTATCCGACATAATATAGCCGACATTTCGAACAGTCTTGATCATAGAACCGGCCTCACCGAGTTTTTTACGCAAAGTCTTGATATGCATATCCAAAGTTCTCGATTCACCCTCAAAATCAATGCCCCAGATACGCTCCATGATCGTATCTCTCGCAGTCACAATCTCTGCATTGGACATCAGAAGTTTCAGCAGCTCATATTCCTTATAGGTCAGCTCACAGACCTGATCACTGACATATACGGCATGCTTTTCATCATCCATAAATACATTGCCCAGCGTCAGGAATTTCTTTTCTTCCACATAAGCACTTCTTCTCAGCAATGCCTTGACTCTTGAAATCAGTTCCATAATACCAAAGGGTTTGGTAATATAGTCATCTGCCCCTACATCCAGTCCTTTAACCTTGTCGATTTCTGATGTCTTGGCTGTCACCAGAATAATCGGCAGCTTCTTTGTCTCCGGTATGGACCGGAGCTTTCTCAAAACGTCCAGTCCATCCGCATCAGGAAGCATAATATCCAGCAGCAAAAGGCTCGGCACTCTCTCCGACACCTTTTTAAAAAATTCTCTGGCATTATCAAAACCTTCTGTCTGATATCCGCTGTTTTTCAGAGCATAAGCCTCTATTTCCTGAATATTCAGGTCATCCTCAAGAATATATATTGTTGCCATTTTTGTCCTCCTTATGACTGCGGCAGCGCATAAACTGCCTTATCCTTCTGATAGGCTTCACGGAATGCTGCATCTTTGTTTTCTTTCAGGTCTTCCAGATATTCATGGACATCAAATACATTCTCATGGATTCTCAAAAGGTCAACGGCCAGATTGGAACAATGGTCTGCCACTCGCTCATAATTAATCGTGATATCTGATAAAACAAAACCAAGTTCCACAGAACATTCGCCGCTGCGAAGTCGTCTGACATGACGCTGCTTCAACTCATCATTCAGGTAGTCGATCACTTCCTCAAGCGGTTCCACCTGACGTGCCAGATGAATATCATCATTCTTAAATGCCTCAATAGACATATTCATAATATCTCTCACTGCTCTGGAATAAACTTCCAATTCCTGAGCACCCTTATCCGAAAATGACAGGTTTTTCTCGTTCATTTCCTGGGCCTTTTCCATAATGTTCACCGCATGATCGGAAATTCGCTCTAAATCCCCGATGCAATGCAGCAGCATAGACAGGCTCTTGCTGTCTTTTTCCGACAGATCACGACTGCTGAGTCGAATCAGATACGTACCCAGACGGTCCTCATAATGATCCACTTTATTCTCCAGTTTCAGAACATTCTCTGCCTTTGTCTCATCATATTTCTGCAGAAGCTCCATGGCAATAAACAATGCCTGTCTGGAAAGCTCGGCCATATGAGATGTAACGGAATAACAATTCTCCATGGCAAAACCCGGTTTCTCAATGAAACGATCATCCAGCAGAAGCAGCATATCCTGTCCTTCCTCTGCAGGCTGTACAGACTGCTTCTCATCTTCATCAGATGTTCTGACAGTAAGGATCGCCAGTTTCTCAAGTCCCCTGTGGAAAGGAAGTAAAATAGCTGTTGCGAAAATATTAAACACACTGTGGATGACCGCAATACCTGCCGGATTGGCCATATTGTCGATAAAACTGAAATGGACAAATGCATTCAGCGCATAAAAACCAATCATAAAAATCGTCGTACCGATAATATTGAAATACAAATGGACAAATGCTGTACGCTTTGCATTCTTGGATGCACCGATACCGGACAGCAGTGCCGTCACACATGTACCGATGTTCTGTCCCATAATAATAGGAATAGCTGCACCATAGCTGACGGCCCCTGTCACACATAAAGACTGCAGAATACCGACCGATGCCGATGAGCTCTGGATCACTGCCGTCAGGACAAGGCCTGCCAGCATACCCAGCAGCGGGTTCTTGAACATCAGCAGAATATTCGCAAATTCAGGCACATCCGCCAGTGGTTTCACCGCATCACTCATGGTTTCCATACCAAACATCAGCACGGTAAAACCAATCATAATGGTACCTATATCCTTTTTCTTCTCATTCTTGGAAAACATCAGAAATCCGATGCCGATTACGGCCAGAATAGGTGAAAAAGAGGACGGCTTCATCAATGTCAGAATAAAATTGTCCCCCTGAATACCTGTCAGACTCAGAAGCCATGATGTCACGGTTGTACCGATATTGGCACCCATAATAACACCAACTGCCTGAGACAGCTTCATAATACCGGAATTAACAAAGCCAACAACCATAACCGTTGTGGCTGACGATGACTGGATGACAGCTGTTACACCAGCGCCTAACAGTACAGCCTTGAAAATGTTGTCTGTCATCTTCTCCAGAATACGTTCCATACGTCCGCCGGACGCCTTTGACAGACCGTTGCCCATAACTTCCATACCATACAGAAAGAGGGCAAGGCCGCCAATCATCGTTAAAATATCAAATACACTCATAAATTTCTCCTTTACATGTCTTCATAACATTCATCTGTTCATAAATAGTTTCCCTATTCATTCCCGATTATACGATGACTATGTAAAGGCTAAAGGCATTTCATGTAAAATTAATGTAAAATTTCATTTACATTCAGGTGTATTTTGGACTTTTTGAGCTTTATCTACGTAAATTCTGTGTAAACCCATAATCTTGCTCGTATTTCTGCACAGCACCTGACAGATGATGGACAACTCCCATCTGCCAGTTCTTCTCTATTATTTCTTCAGCCACTTCTTGCAATGACTGCACTGCTCCTGTATATCATGGATCAGCATAGAAGTATGATAACCATCCGCCACGGCATGATTGACCATTATACTGAAAGGCAGCATCCAGCGATCATGAACCTCATGGTAACGTCCGAAAACAATAATCGGAAAATACATCTGCCTCGGTCCCGGTGTGTCATGTCCCACAGATGTAAAAGAAACCCAAGGTACACAGGATACCGGCGTAAAGGCATCCGGACGATCCGGCTTGGCTTTAATTCCTTTGCTATCCTTATACTGCTTCATATCTCTGCAGACATCTTTGTAAAATATGCTGAAATCCTCATTCCATTCTGTCCAGATATCTGAAAATGTTTCATCATCTTTGTGAAAAATCGTGTAGGACGGATGACAGATATCATATACGCCCAGATAGCCTTCTTCATCCAGAGCCATTCTGAAATTCTCATGATGGTTAATGCTGTACATAATAGCATACATCATCGCCGGATAAAAATGAATCCCCTTTTTCAGGCAACGTTTCCTCAACTTCGTCACATCCAGCTCCACATTCATCTCATAACTGGTACGGATCTGTTCATTATAATATCGATAGTGTTCCCGACGCGGCCACTGTTCCATGTCTATACGTTCAAATGTCATTTCTACTCCTCCTGTCATGCCTCCAGCGCCTCAAGACGCTTTTCTATAAAGGAAAGTATGTCCATCTGTACCTGTTCATAATCAAGTTCATTGAGTATTTCATGTCTGTCTCCGGGATAAATCTTCATTTCGACATTCTTAACCCCTGCCTCACGGTAAGTTCTGCAGATTTCCGGCACGTCCTTACCGAAATGTCCCACAGGATCATCACTTCCCGCCACAAATAAAAGCGGCACTTCTTTCGGCAGTTTGCTGATATGGGCCGGCTCCTGAATAAAGCTCAACACATCAAATAAAACTTTATAACCGTTCAATGTAAACATAAAACCGCAATACGGATCCTCAAGATAAGTGTCAACATTCGCATCATTCCGGGACAGCCAGTCATACTCTGTTCTGACAGACGGATACTGTTTATTATATGAGCCAAATGCCATTTTCATCATCAGCTGACTTCGGTGATGTTCACCTCTGACAACACTCAGGCTGTTGGCTGTGGTCTTCGCCGCACTCAGCAGTGCCGGCGGCTGTGAACCCGTCCCCATCAGTATCGCACCATCCAGCTGGCTGCCATAAGTCATCAGATATCTTCTGGCCATAAAAGATCCCATACTATGCCCCAGAAGGAAATACGGTATTCTCGGATATCTTGCACGGATCGACTTCGTTACCTTATATAAGTCATCCACGACTGTCTCAGAGCCCTTTGCCTTCGGAAAATATCCCAGTTCCTCTTCACCCTTCGCCGTCTCCCCATGGCCCAGATGATCATTGCCGATCACCATCATACCATGCTGTGCCAGGAATGTCGCCAACCTGTCATAACGATCCACATATTCACACATGCCATGGGAAATCTGAACAATCGCCCTGATCTCCTCCAACGGATGCCACGAGATCACATGAAGCTTATTCACCCCGTTCGTTGAATTCAAATAAAACTCTTCCTTCTCTACCATACCTGCGCCCCCAGTTCGTTTCTCATCATACATCATCAATTCACATCCCGACTCCACCCTTCCCCGCTTGAAGCCGATTATTCTATACCATCTATTATATCCGAATATCACATAAAACACCAGAAATACACACAAGCTGCCAACAACTTTTTATCCCTATTATACAAATGTGTGTTATCATAAATATAGAAAAAATAATTTATCAAATATAACATCTACATGATCGCTATCACTCACGGATGTTTTTACATAAACTATTTTTACAAACAATACCTCTGACATTCACAGACAGGTGGGATAGAACATTCTGTCTATTCCCTTGGATTAAGCTGAATATTTCTGATGTTTCAAGGCAGGTGCTTCAACGCCGGTTGGTACTTAGACCGTGTTTTGTACGGTCTTATGTACCACTACCAGGCGTTGGCAGTGCGAACGTGCCTTCCTTGAAACATCAGAAATATTCAGCTACCCAGTATCTAGGGCAGAATGTTCAATCCCACCGTCCCGAAAGGATTTTTTATGAAAAAACACCTCTTCAGTCTTTTGCAGCGTATCGGTCAGTCTTTTATGCTGCCCATCGCTCTTCTGCCTATCGCCGGTATTTTTCTCGGCATCGGCAGTTCTCTGACCAATACAAACATGCTGGCCGCCTATCACCTGAAAGGGCTCATGGGGCCCGGAACAGCTCCTTACATCCTGTTTTCACTGCTTAACAGTGCCGGTTCGATCATTTTTGACAATCTGCCGATTCTTTTTGCTGTCGGCGTTGCTATCGGTATGGCCCGGAGCGAAAAAGCCACAGCCGCACTTTCAAGTATTGTTGCTTTCTTTGTTATGCACAGTACCATCGGAAGTCTGATAACTTATACGGGTCGAAGCCATTCTTTTCTCACCGGTGCAACCAGCGAAATTGTCGGCATTACGTCCCTGCAGATGGGTGTTTTCGGCGGCATCATTGTCGGGCTTGGCGTTGCTGCATTGCATAACCGTTTTTACAAAATTGAACTGCCCAAGGTTTTTTCGTTTTTTGGCGGAACACATTTTATCCCGATCATCAGCGCAATCACTTATGTCGGCATCGGTATTCTTATGTTCTATATCTGGCCGCCGATCCAGATTCTGATCAACGATGCAGGCAAACTGGTGCTGATGTCCGGATACGGCGGCACTTTTGTCTACGGGCTTCTGGAACGCGCCCTGATTCCTTTTGGGCTCCACCATGTTTTCTATATGCCTTTCTGGCAAACCGCTGTCGGCGGTCGTGAACTTGTAAACGGCCAGCTCATTGAAGGTGCCCAGAATATCTTTTTTGCAGAACTTGCCAGCCCTGATACTTCACATTTCAGTGTCGCAGCCACACGTTTTATGAGCGGTAAATTTCCGTTGATGATGTTCGGTCTTCCCGGCGCTGCCCTGGCTATGTATACCTGTGCCCGCCCTGAAAATAAAAAAGCTGTAGGAAGCCTTTTGCTGTCCGCAGCCATCTCCTCCGCTGTCACTGGAATTACAGAGCCTCTGGAATTTGCCTTTTTATTCGTCGCTCCGCCGCTATATGTCATTCACTGTGCATTTGCCGGCCTCTCCTATATGCTCATGCATATGCTGAATGTTGGTATCGGCATGACATTTT
>OLOG01001448.1_pt1 | contig 14195 bp, 9 predicted proteins | sample 1672351 | NCBI WGS metagenome assembly OLOG01 (sample SAMEA3136674, study PRJEB25190) | human gut metagenome | biome: human gut; feature: human-associated habitat; material: faeces | place: Austria | collected 2013 | reverse complement strand
CTGCTTCCATGCCATCGTTTCTTCGCAGCAGCCTTTCCCCGTCCAGGAGCCTCACAATCGGAAAAAGCCTGCGGAAATATTTCATTTCTTTCTGAACCTGTTCTTTTGTTATGCTGACTTCCTGATTCATTCTTTTTTCCTCGCTGCAATATATTACATTTCATTTATTATATTGCGTTTTTTTTGACTTGTCCATATATTACGTTTTTTTGCCTTGTCCATCCCCTCGTGCCTTGGCACATTCTTTTTTGTATAGAGACGCTGTTTCCTACACGAAAAAAGGCGGAAGCGCCAGATACCTGACAGCTTCCACCCGATTTTTTCTATATTCTGATTGACGTTTTCATTTATTTGCGTCCCTGCAGCGCCTGTGCGATATCTTCTCTCATATCGATAACCGCCTGTCTGGATGCGTCCGCATAGTTAGCCGCACCAAACTGTGCATATTTTTCCTGCTGATATGCTGCAATGATGCCGCGGGAAGAGTTGACAATCGCGCCAAGTCCGTCTTCATTGAAAAAGTGCACCAGATCAGCGCCCTTGCCGCCCTGTGCGCCGTAGCCGGGCACGAGAATGTAGGACTTCGGCATCACCTTGCGCAGCGCCTTGCCCATTTCAGGATAGGTTGCGCCAACAACCGCACCAACATTGCTATATTCGCTGCCCATGCACTCGCTGCCCCATTCGGCAACCTTTTCACCGACGATTTCATACAACGGTCTGCCGTCCACCAGACGATCCTGGAACTCACCACTGCTGGGGTTGGAAGTTTTTACCAGCACAAAAATGCCCTTATTTTCTTCTTTGCAGACCTTTATGAACGGATTGATACCGTCGGAACCCAGATACGGATTCACCGTTGCAAAATCCTCGTCAAAGGGTGCATAGCTCTTTTCTCCCACTACTACTTTTCCGAGATGGGCAACCGCATAAGCCTCAGAAGTGGAACCGATATCGCCGCGTTTTACATCGCCGATGACAACCAGACCTTTCTCTTTGCAGTATGCGACGGTCTTCTGGAATGCGATCAGACCTGCTACGCCGAACTGCTCATACATGGCGATCTGCGGCTTTACTGCCGGAATCAGATCCGCTACTGCATCCACGATGCCCTTATTGTACTGCCAGATCGCTTCTGCAGCGCCCTTTAACGTCTCGCCGTATTCCGCAAAAGCAGCTTTCTGAATCTGCTCCGGAATAAATTTCATCATCGGGTCCAGTCCGACAACGATTGGAGCATTTGTCTTTTTGATATTTGCAATTAACTGGTCAATCATCTCTTTTTCTCCTTTTTGTTTTCCTGGCTTGCGTCAGTTTTCTAAGCTTCTGCTATGGTATCACATTCTGCTTCGGGCAACAAGTCCGGCGATGGGGTCTTCGATCAGTTTTTTGGAAAATACCGCACCTGCGCCGGTCAGAAGCAGCGCCAGAATCAGAAACGCTGCGTTCGGCAGTCCGATCTGTACCCGCACCATGCCGAGCCCTTCTAAAATGACGGCATGCACCAGATAAATCTCATACGAATACCGATCCGTCCACAGCACAGCGTCCGAAATCCGACCGCCGATTCCTTTCCTGCAGAACCGAAAGCCGCTGCCTGCAAGCAGTAACATGCCAAAGCACCACGACCACCAAATAAACGAATCCGTCTGCGCCCTGCCAAGGGCCAAACCCGCACCTACTGCCGCAATCATGCCGATATAGACAAGCAGCTGCGCGCCGATACGCCTTCCCGCCTGATGGATCTCCCAGACCAGCATACCGAGCAGAAAATAATGCAGGTAGTAAAAAATCATCATGTAATCACCGTATCCAGTTTTTACCCACAAATACCGCAGAATCAATGCCAGTACATAGCAGAAAAACGCGCTCGTACAGCCGCGGATCAGGCGCACAAAGACCGGCACAAGCAGATAAAATGCCATAAACAGGCTGATCGTCCAGGTTGCGCTCAGGTTTCCCCAAAAATCATTCGGCGCAGGGATCACGCTGTTTGTCAGGAAAAAATACCGAAGCCAGTACAGGCCCTGCGGGTCTGCCGGAATATCCTTTAAAATCAGCCCGTGCAGCAGGATGTTATAAAGAATCACCCCATAATACAGCGGAAGAATCCGCACCAGACGTTTTTTATAATAGGTCAGCAGTTCTTTTTTTCCAGCCGTCGGGAGCTTTCTGTCACAGCAGGCGAGATAGCCGCTGAGGACAAAAAAGAGATACACACCCGCCGCTCCCTGATTGGCAAGCCACGCGGCTTTTCCCGTCGCTCCCAGCCTCGGTGCAAGGTGGGTGATAAACACTCCGATACAGGCGAGCGCCCTCAGAAGCTGAATGTGTTCGTATTTTTGTTTCATATTCTTCCAATGCTCTGCATCAAAAACCGGAACATCGCTGCGTAGGTTGCACCATCATAATGCAGTCCGTCTGCCTGCGTGGTATATCCGCTGCCCGTCAGAAACACATACAGATTCAGTCGTCCGATTCTGGCATCCAGCCGGTTGTTTAACTGGTTGTTAAAATATTCTACCGCCCAGTTGCGTTTTCCGTATTCGTTTTTCCCGACCGGACCGACCGAGGCGAAGTACACCGTCGCACCTTTCGAAATCCAATCCTGTGCATATCGGTTAATCGTCGTAATGTAATCGTTGTGTCGTGATAAATCATTGACGCCGTAATTGAGAATAATCACTGAGCCGGGTGTCACATACTGGTCGACATCCTTTTTCGCCTGGGCGGTGGAAAGCCAGTCCACGCCACCTCCAAAGCATGCCACAAAGGCCGTACCAGGCCATGCTGCCGTTCCACCGACTGCATTCGCCATCTGTCCCGTGCGGGAGTCCCCGACGAAGATGACGTTGCCGCTGTCCGCCGGAATGGGGGCTTTCTGCTCAGCCTGCGCCTGAGCCAGTGCTGCCTGCTGTACTGCTGCCTGCTGCATTGCTGCCTGCTGCGCCAGTGCCGCCTGCTGCGCTGCCAGTGCCGCCGCTGCTGCTTGGGCCTGTGCCACCTGCTGTTTCACCGCTTCCGCCTGTGCAGCAAGCGCTGCCGTCATCGCTACATCCACGCAGACCGGCTGGCAGGCTGTCTGTGTGATATAGCCGATCGCATTTCCATAGACAATCTGGTACATGCCACTTTTCCCGCTGCCGGTCTGCCCGCATACGTTGACCGTCGTGCCGACCGGTAAAATACCAAGTGCTGCAGAGGTTTTATCCGCCTGCTGCGTCACCGTTTTTTCTTCCCCGACGACTGCCGCCATCGTAACCGGCGTCACTTTTTTCCCGGATGCTGCCTGTGCCGTCATCGATATCGACAATCCGAGACAAAGGCACAACGCCAGACAGCAGATACGGGCGATCGCGCCGCCAAAAACCGTTTTTCTGATTTTTACACGTTTCTCCATAGTCATTCCCTACATTTCTTTCTAAACAGCCATGCGACTATACTGTCCTGTCCGTGTGTGTGGAGCTACCGCGTCTGCAGAAATACCGCTTCCCGCTGTGCCTTTTCATCGTCCGGATACAAAGCAAGGTACTGATCCATCGCAAGCTTCGCTTTATCGTACTGCCCAAGGTATTCATACGCTACCAGTTCGTTGAACATCAGCGACTGCGTCGCCGTATTGCCCTCTACTTCCAGCCCCGCCTGGAACGCTGCAAGCGCCGCTTCATAATCGCCGCCCTTTAATTTGCAAAGCCCGAGCTGATTGTACAAAGACGCGTCCGGCGTTTTGTTCTGCAGGTAGGTGTTATAAACACTCGCCGCATAATTGTAGTCACCGAGTGCCTCATAGGTCTGACCGAGCAGGGACGCTGCTTCCGCACCGCCGTTTTCCTGCGCCTTTTCCAAAGAGGTACGGGCCTGCTCATAATCGCCCAGGTAGTAGCTGATTCTGCCGAGATCGAAATCCGAAATCCGCTTCCTGTCGTCGTCCAGAACATTTTCCAGATAGGATTTTCCAAGATCGTCCTGTCCGTATTTGCTGCAGCTGCAGAAAATATCAATCCGGATGTCGTAATCGTTCGGCGCAGCCTCAACCGCCTTATCAAAATCGGCTTTCGCAGCGTCCGTACTGCCCTGCTCCAGCTCCATGGTTCCTTTTAAGTACCAGGCGGTCTTTTCCCCGGGCTTCAGATCCGTGATTGCCTGATAAACATGGATCGCTTTGTCGACCTGTCCGTTCCGATAATAGGCGGTCGCCAGATAATAGTTGATGTCATAATCCACCGCATCCGGACGCGGGCTGCTCTGCCCCAGCGCCTTTTCAAAGCTCGCCGCTGCATTCTCATAATCCGTCATGCCCATGTAAGCCAGCCCCTGCCCTCTGTAAACCTGACGCAGATCCTCTTTATTCAGGGCTGCCGCCTCGAAGCAGGTCAGCGCGCCCTCATAGTCCATCTGCTCCACCAGCGCAATTCCCTGCGAAAGATTATCCTCCTTCGCAGCACCGCAGCCGGTAAGGAGCGCGCACGCCAGAAGCGCCGTCGCGAACACAATGCAGATCTGTCTATCCTCTCTGTCTTTTTGTTTCTCTTTCTTCACGTTTCCTCCAGTCCGTACGCAAAGCCCCTGTATGCCGTTCTATTCCTGCACCAGAAGGATTTCATCCATGCGGACCCCGCTCTCGCCAAAGAACAGCGTCAGCTGGTTTTCCCCGCTTTCCGGGAAGCTTATCGTTACCGCACGCTCTATGATCTTGTTGTCGGTTCCGTTAAAGGTCGTCGTCTGCTGCAGGACGCCGTTGACAAAAATGGAAACCGGCAGCTGCGCAAACGGATTTTCTCCGGAATGCATTTTAAAAATCATCTGATAGCTGCCTGCTTTGGAGACGTCCAGCAGATACCCGGCGCGCACGCCCTTCTGGGTGCTCAGCTTTGTCAGATCGAGCTTTGTCTCTTTTTCTACTTTCTGACTTGCGATCACATTTCCTGCCATCGCATCCTTTGCCGGATTGTTAATTTCTTCACATACATCAAATTCCCGATCACAGAAACGGTTCATCACCGGAGAACGCATCAGAAAATGACAGATATTCTTTGCATTTCTAACCAGCTGTCCTCTTGTGAGCCGTCCATCTGCCAGGCCCTCCATCGTGTTGTCATTTGCAGAGTTCGAAGCAGAATCCGAAACAACCATGTAAACGTCGTTCTGAGCGCGCACCATCGGAATCGTATTGCTCTGGGAGCCTTCCTCGCCTTCCTCGTTCATCTTCGCCCACCAGTCGGTCATTACCACGCCCTGATAGCCCCAGTCTTTCCGCAAAATCGTCGTCAGCAGGTCGTAGTTGCCTGCTGTCCAGATTCCGTTGATCGGTCCGTAGGTAGACATAATGCTGTAGGCATGTCCTTCTTTTACTGCGATTTCAAAGCCCTTTAAATAGATCTCGCGCAGCGCACGTTCGGAAACAACGCCGTTTGCATCGTGCCGCTTAAATTCCTGGTTATTTCCCGCAAAGTGTTTAATCGTTCCGGTCACACCATATTTTCCCATGCCCTTTAACTGAGCTGCAGCCATCGTACCTGCCACACAGGGGTCTTCCGAAAAATATTCAAAGTTTCTGCCGTTTAACGGATTGCGATGAATGTTCATGCCAGGCCCCAGCAGCGTATCAATCTGATTCTTGCGCAGCTCCATTCCTTCCATCTCATAAAGCTGTTCCACCAGCTCCGGATTAAAGGTGCAGGCAAGCAGTGTGCCGTTTGGCAGGGAAAAGGCGATGGTTCCGCAGTCCATACGGATTCCGGAGGGTCCATCCGAGCAGCCCGCAACCGGGATTCCAAATGCCTTTAAGGAATCCGTCACACCGCCGAATGCAGATGCAATGCCAGGTGTTGCCTTCGGAGAGCACATGCCCTCTCCCCGGACCAGGCATGCCAGATCTTCGTCCGATAACTGAGATAAAAACTGTTCCAGCGTCACCTTTTTATCACAGACATCCGCTAACTTCCAGCCCTGATCGCCGATGCAGGCCTCTGCCTCCGGGCGTTCTGTCCGAATTCTTTCTGCCAGATCGACGCTCCGCAGAGGCGCTGCCTGTTTTCCGATTTCCAGAACCGGTTCTCCGTCTGTGCCCTTTTTGCCCGTTTCGACCGGAACCAGACGCTCATATGGCTGTACCGGTGCAAGCGCCTCTTCCAGTCTGGAAATGACGCACAGCTCGTCTAACTGCACCTCGCAAACCTTTTTCGCGCTGCGGACATCTGTTCCGACATAGATGCCATAGGCGCCAGCTTCCAGCACCCAACAGGATTTCTCCCCGGTTACGCCGCTGTCATCATAGGATGCACTCTTTTCCAGAGAAACGACGAGATTTACCTCCTCCCCCTCTCCTGGCGTAAGCAGCTGCGTCTTGTAAAAGCTGTTTAGATTCCGGACAGGCTTGCCAAGCTTTCCCTGAGGCGGGCAGACATACACCTGCACGACTTCTTTTCCGGCAGTCTTTCCGATGTTTTTAACCAAAACGGTAAGTTCTGCTTTCGTACCGTCCGTTCTTGTATTCAAAACCTCCACGGAAAAATCCGTATAAGACAGACCAAAGCCGAAGGGATAGCTTACTTTTTCCTTTGCAAAGGTTTCAAAATAACGGTAGCCAACGTAAATATCCTCTGCATACACATTGCATACAGCATCTCCAAAATTATCCGTAGACGGATAATCCGAAATATCTGCTGCGATCGTATCGCTCAGCTTACCACAGGGGTTCACTGCGCCGGTCAGGATATCTGCCGCCGCGTGTCCGCCCTCCTGACCGCCCTGCCATACATACAAAACTGCCTGGGGCTGGTAGCGGTCCACCCATTTCATATCGATGATATTGCCGACGTTTAACACAACGGCAGTCCGTTTAAATGCGCTACAAACGGTTTTGATCAGCGCCTCTTCCTCTGCTGTCAGCAGATAGCTTCCCGGCTCTGCGCTGTTGTCCATGTCCTCGCCTGCTGTTCTGCCCAGCACAACAACAGCAAGGTCAGAGGATGCTGCCGCTTTCTGTGCAAGCGCCTCGCTGACCGGCATTTCCTTCTGGCTCCAGGGCTCCTGCGCCCAGCCTTCTCCCATATCAAAGGGATTTTCCCGGATCCAGTCCTGATAAACCGCTTCCAGCTCTTCGTTGACAGAAATATCCTTGCATTCCTTTAAGCTATCCAGGATATTTGTCACATAGGGAGCATTTACCATACCGCCCGATCCGGTTCCGCTCTTATAATAGGTAAAGGCAATCCGTCCAAACACGGAAACTGTCTCTCCTTTTCGGATCGGAAGTGCCTCCTTCTCATTTTTTAAAAGAACACATCCCTCTGCTGCCGTCTGTCTTGCCAGGGCAGCGTACTGATCGTAATCCAGTGTAAATCTCATAATGTTTTCCTCCATTTTTTTTGTTCCTGCATATGTAAAACAGAGTCCTGCTCCGCCTGAGGCGGGTTGCACAGACAGCACATCTGTCACATTGTTTTGCGCAGTCCTTTGGGATAATGATTTTTTAAAATCCCGCCTGCCAGCTTTCCCCAGCCGAGGCTGTATCCATCTACGCAGACCAGCTGCCAGCCCTTTTCCCCGTCTTTGGAAAGCGTCATGCCGTTGATCCACTGCCTTGCCTCCTGGCTGTCACCGGAAAGGTTGCAGCAATGCACTGCATCTTTGGGCGAAAGCGAAAGTGCCAGCGCATGTGCCGGTTCAAACCGCCCTTTTTTCATCGTGCCCAGATGCAGTCCCGGACGCAGCACCTTTAAGCCTTTTAAAGCCGGCATGTCCTTTGGTGCAAGATAAAGCTGGTCGCCGAACAATAAAAAGATTCCATCAAACTGCTTCTTCAGGCTTTCTCGTTCAAATTCTTTCCATGCAGCAAAATCCTTGGGCGCAATTCCTTTCTGGATTCCATACAGGCTGCGCGCCCGGTATCCCTCCGGCACTTCCCCTGTTTTTTCAAGCACCGCCAGAAAATGTCCTTCTCCATGCAGCTTATGGGGCCAGAGACGAATGGTCTTTTCCATTCCGTCCGGGACGGGCTCGGTTCCCGCCCAGTCCGGTCTGCCCGACTCCATACCGTCATAACGGTGCGTCTCTTTTATGGAAAATTCCGGATGCCGCAAAAGGAATCGTGCAACACTGCCTTCATCCTCCTGCAGCGCAAACGTACAGGTCGAATATACCAGCCTGCCGCCTTTTTTCAGCATTGCGGCAGCTTCATCCAGCACGCTGTCCTGCCGCTTTGCACACAGCTCCACGTTTTCGGGACTCCATTCGCTGCAGGCTTCCTCGTGCTTTCGGAACATCCCCTCACCGGAGCAGGGGGCGTCCACCAAAATTTTATCGAAATATTCCGGGAAATAAGCGGACAGTCGCTCCGGGCTTTCGTTCGTCACAACTGCATTGGTCAGTCCCATCCGCTCCACATTTTCCGAAAGAATTTTTGCCCGCGCCGGATGGATCTCATTGCAGACTAAAATACCTTTTCCCTGCATCGCAGCACCGATCTGGGTGCTTTTCCCGCCGGGGGCAGCGCACAGATCCAGCACATAATCCCCCGGCTGTACGTCCAGATATCCGACAGGCGCCATCGCGCTCGCTTCCTGAATATAATAAACACCAGCCTCGTGATACGGGTGCTTGCCCGGTGTATCCTCTTCGCTGTAATAAAAACCGTTTTTCTCCCATGCAACCGGCGTCAGATGAAACGGCGATTTTTCCATAAATTCCTCCCGGTCCGTTTTGCGCGGATTGAGCCGCAGCGACTGATAATGACCGGATTCATAGCTCTGCAGAAATGCTTCGTATTTCTCTCCCAGCATTTCCTGCATGCGCGTCAAAAACGCGGACGGCAGATTCATAATATTCCTCACTTTAATTCATGATTTATCCTTATCATAAACCAGGCGCGTAAACTGCGCAAGATTATTGTTTCCGTTCACCCGCTTCCTCTGTCTCCAAACCCGGTTCGTCCTCCGGCACTTCTTTCACCATGAATCGAATCATGTTTTCCTGAATTTTGTCCATCAGCTTTTCCATCCGCTTCTGTTCCTCGTCCGAAATACCTTCCATGCAGACGCTGTAGAGGTCTTTTTCCACGCGCAGCAGCTCTCCGGAAAGCTTCCTGCCTTCCTCTGTCAGGAGCAAGCGGTTCTTTTCTTTCTTTTCGCTGCTTTTTTCCTTTTTGTCCGCCGTGCGCTCTTTTTTCTCCGCTGTGCTTTCTATCCTGTCGGCGGGCTTTTCCTTTGCACTCTTTTCCTTAACCGGCTTTTCCGGCGCGATCAGCTTTTTGCGTTCCAGCTTCTGCATCGCAAGAAACAGCCTCGGCTGTCCGACTCCGGCGATTTCCCCGAGCCTGCGTGCGCTGTAGCAGGCGCTGCACTGGGCGAGAGCACACAGCAAAAGCGCCTCATCCAACGTCAGCATATTTTTCTGCGCCGCCAGATCCAGCTCATATTCATACAGCCTGCGGAACCGGTACTGCCCGATCACTGCGCCGTTTCCTTCCACTTCTTCCCGGGTAATCCGCCTGCGCTCTTCCCCCAGCTTCTTGCTTCCCGGAAGCACGCCGCCGTCCTTTGCCGCAGCCCATAAAAAGCTGTAGACCTGCAGCCGGATATCGGCATAATCTTTATCCTCGTAAACGTCTTTATAAAACTCGTTATAATACTCGAAAATGTTGCTCTTCATCCGCACCGTATTCGTGATGCTCGCTCCCTGGCTGACCAGGCTGCCGCGACGCTTCAGATAATAATAAATCGGCACCTGCAGGGCAAAAAAGCTCTCCGCATGGCGGATATATTCCAGATTAAACAAAAAGTCCTCACACCAGCTGATGGAGGTATCCATCCGGATATGATATTCTTCGATGATGCTCCTGCGGTACATTTTGTTCCAGAGTACGCCGTAATAAAAATCCGCCGGATTTTCAATCATATAGGAAGCAAACTCCTGACGGCTCATCACCTTGTCCTCTTCGATGTCGCCCTTCTGCGCCAGCCTTTCCCCGGAAACCCGGTAAAAGTCGGAAATGACCATGTCGCAGTTATATTCCTCCATCGAACGCACCAGAAGCCTTGTCGCCTCCGGCACGATCCAGTCGTCACTGTCCAAAAACTGAAGAAACGTTCCCCGCGCCAGCTCCAGTGCCTGATTTCTCGTATCCGACACGCCGGTATTTTCTTTATGGACCACACGTACCCGGCCATCCTGCTGTGCATATGCATCGCAGATTTCGCCGGATGCATCCTTACTGCCGTCATCCATCAAAAGCAGCTCAAAGTCGCGGTAATCCTGACTTAAAATGCTGTCCACACAGCGTTTCAAATATTCCTGTGCATTGTATACAGGAACAATAATGCTTACCTTCGGTTCCATACTTCCTCCTGTTTTGAATTGGTTTCCTCTGTTTTCAGATATTTCTGCTCCATATCTTTTATCCGTCTGCTGCACGGTTCATGCAGATTTTCCGGTATTCCCGCGGGGATATCTGCATCCGCCGCTTAAAAATCTGATTAAAAAATTTTATGTCTTCATAGCCGACTCTGCGGGCGATCTCCACCACCCTCAGATCACTGTCTTCCAACAGTTCGCAGCTTTTTTCGATGCGGACATTCTGGACATATTCGCGCAGCGTCACCCCGGTTTCCTGCTTAAACCGCCTGCTGATATAGGCAACGCTGTAATGCTTCTGCTCACAGAATGTTCCCAGCGTCAGGCTGTCCTGATAGTTCCCGTTTACATATTCCAGCACCTCCTGCACAGACGTACTGTAGGGGCGCTCGTTTTCCGGTTCGATCAGCCCGCGCAGCGTCAGAAGCAGGATTTCCAGAAGCTTGAACCGAAGCAGCGGATAACATCCGACTTTTTGCTCCTGATATTCCAGAAGCATTTCCTGCATCAGCTGCCCTACCTGTCCATCCCGGTCGTGAAACACTCTGGCAAACTTCGCCTGCCCAAGTGACATCCGGTAATATTTTAACAGACAGCCCTGCAACAGCTGGGAAAAACTCCGGCAGCCCTGCAGTGTTTCATCCACCGTCTCCGGCAAAAACAGACAGTTGATCAGCGTCAGATTTTTACAGTTCTGAAATCCATGGAGACAGCCGTAATCCACAAAAAAATAATCGCCTGCAGAAATGGTTTTCCCTTCGTTTTCCAGCGTATGCTCCGCTGTCCCACCCGTGATGTATGCCAGCTCAAAAAAATTATGGCCGTGCATTTCAAGATCCTCCTGACAAAACGGCATCATAATGAGTTTTTCCGCTTTCCTGTTCTGATAGAACTGGAATTCTGTAATCTCCCCTCGGAACATAAAGACAAGTTCACCCCCATTTTCAGTCAAAATCAGGTGCTTTTCTTTAGGCTACTATCTGTTATCATAAAAGTCAATACGAACCAAAACAAGGAGGGTATGTTTATGATTCCAAACGCAAAATGGATTCGTCCGGCACAGACAACAGGGGACGTCTGCCCGGTCTATTCCAAACAGTTTTCTCTTTTTTCTTCTCCCAATCAGTCGTTATCTTCTGTTGCGCACGCAACACTTTCTGTTACAGCAATGGGAGTTTATGAAGCATCTTTAAATGGAAAACGCATCGGCGATTTCGTCCTTGCTCCCGGCTGGACATCCTATCGCCACCGCCTGCAGGTGCAGACCTATGATGTTACCGAGCTCCTTTCTTCGGAAAACGAACTTTCCATCATCGTCGGAAAAGGTTGGTACCGCAGTCCGCTTGCCTGGCCCGATGAAGCGCACCGTCAGCAAAAAGCACAGATTTCAGCCGGACTGATCGCACTTTTGACGATTACCTATACAGACGGCAACACGCAGCTTCTCCCGACCGGAGCAGACTGGTCGGCATATGAAAGCAATGTCCGTTTCAGTGAAATTTATGATGGCGAGACCTACGACGCGGCATTTGATCCGTCCTCCGCTCCAATTGCAATCGAGGAATTTGACGGTCCGTCCGATACGCTGATTGCCCAACAGGGCGAAAAAATTACCGAACAGGAGCGTATCATGCCTGCGCGGATCTTCACTACGCCCGCCGGGGAAACTGTCATCGATTTCGGTCAGGAAATTACCGGTTATGTCGAAGTTTCTTTAGACGCCCACGCAGGCGACTGTGTTGAGCTTTCCCATGCGGAAGTTCTTGACAAACACGGAAACTTTTATACAGAAAACTATCGCGCTGCCAAAGCGAAATTTTTATATTTCTGTAAAGAAGGATTCCAGACCTGGCATCCGAAGCTGACCTTCTTTGGCTTCCGCTATATCCGTGTCGATCACTTTCCCGGCGGAGCGGATGCAGTACGTCCGGACATTTTTACCGCAGTTGTCGTCTGCTCCGACCTGCAACGCACCGGTTTTCTTTCCAGTTCAAATCCGCTGTTAAATAAGCTGTTCGACAATATCATCTGGGGACAGAAAGGCAACTTTGTCGATGTCCCGACCGACTGCCCGCAGCGCGATGAACGTCTCGGCTGGACAGGCGATGCGCAGGTATTTATCCGTACCGCCTGCTACAATTTCGATACGGAAGCATTTTACCGCAAATGGCTTTCGGATCTTGCCGCAGACCAGTATCCGGACGGTCATGTAGACCACGTCATTCCTGCCATACTCGAAAATCAAAAGAGCAGCGCAGCCTGGGGCGACGCAGCCTGTGTCTGCCCGTGGGAACTTTATCTGGCATTCGGCGATGCAAACATTCTGCGCAGCCAGTTTAACAGTATGAAAAAATGGGTGGGCTATATCACCTCCTCCACCACGACCAAATACCTCTGGACCGGAGGAGAACACTACGGCGACTGGCTCGGTCTGGATGCACCGTCCGGCAGCTACAAAGGTTCTTCTGACGAAGACTTAATCGCTTCTGCTTTTTATGCGCATTCCACGGAGCTGGTCATGAAAGCCGGTAACGTGCTTGGCGAAGATGTTTCGGAATATGAGACGCTCTATAAAAATATCGTTGCCGCTTTCCAGGAAACCTGGCCGGTTTACCACACGCAGACCGAATGCATCCTCGCCGCCCATTTCCACCTGGCAAAAGACTGTCAGGCCGCAGCAGATCAGCTTGCAAAGCTCGTTACAGACGCCGGTGTTCAGTTAAAAACCGGCTTTGTCGGAACGCCTTACCTGCTCCATGTACTTTCGGACTACGGCTATGTCTCCCTCGCCTGGTCACTTTTGCTGCGGGAAAACTATCCTTCCTGGCTTTATCCGATCACAAAAGGCGCAACGACTATCTGGGAGCACTGGGACGGTATTATGGAAAACGGCGATTTCTGGACTCGCGACATGAATTCCTATAATCATTACGCTTACGGCGCAGTCGCTGACTGGGTATATGGAAACGCCGCCGGAATCCGTCCGCTTGACGGCTATCCCGCCTATGAAAAGATTTCTGTCTCTCCGCTTCCCGACAAACGCCTCGGCTGGCTTTCCTGCTCCTATCGCTCCCGCCATGGTCTGATCCGTTCCGACTGGAAACTGCAGGGCGATCAGTGGAGATACGAAATTGAAACGCCGGTTGATGCAGTCATCACGATTGCCGGGCAGAAACATGAAGTTGCTCCCGGAACGTGGATCTTCTTCAGTGCGGTAGAATAAACAGTGAAACTCGCAGTCTGCAGCTGCGTGGAAAAAATGCCCCGGGCTGGCGATCGTGTCACCGCTGCCCGGGGCAATCTTGTACTCTATTCTACGCCTTCCAACAGCTCCAGATAATTTCCCTTATCGATATGCATCATTGAGATCTGGTTTTTGTGGCGGCGGAAGCCATACACACAGTCCACGTTGCGGATCAGGGACTGTAAGCGTTCGTCAGGCACGCAGACAATCAGCTGAAGATCCATCTGCCGGGCATATTTTAAGCAGACCGCACTTCTCTCCTGGTCCATTTTGGAAAAGGCCTCGTCCAGAAGCACCAGCTTAATTCGACTGTCGCGGTTGGTCTGCTGCATGTAAAGCATCGCAAAACCGGCAAGCAGTGCGACGTATTTCGGATTCTGTCCCTCACCGCCGGAATCACGGCCTGCCATGTCGTCCACGAAATTTTCACGGATCACGTTTCCGTCTGCATCCGTAACCTGCTCGTACATGGAAAAGGACAGATAATTGCGGTAATCCGCATACTGCTCCATTTCCCGGCGGTGCTGCTCCAGCACCCGCTCGTCGTCGTCCTTTACCGGCATGAACTTGTCTGTCAGCAGCCTGATCTTTGCTTCGT
>OLOG01001447.1_pt1 | contig 14210 bp, 9 predicted proteins | sample 1672351 | NCBI WGS metagenome assembly OLOG01 (sample SAMEA3136674, study PRJEB25190) | human gut metagenome | biome: human gut; feature: human-associated habitat; material: faeces | place: Austria | collected 2013 | reverse complement strand
TATATTTGCAAAGTTCTGTCATAAAGCTCTGGCAGAATGCCATAACTTCTCTGTCGGATTTTCCCTTAGGGTCGAAATCAGAACCACCTTTTCCTCCTCCGATTGGAAGACCTGTCAGTGAGTTCTTGAATACCTGCTCAAATCCAAGGAATTTGATAATTCCAAGGTTTACGGAAGGATGAAGGCGTAAGCCTCCTTTGTATGGTCCGATTGAACTGTTGAACTGTACACGGTAACCTGTATTTACCTGAACCTGTCCATTATCGTCTACCCATGGAACACGGAATTTGATCTGTCTCTCAGGCTCAACCAGTCTCTCAAGCAAAGCGTCTTTTCTGAATTTCTCCTCGTTTGCTTCGATTACCACTCTCAATGATTCCAATACTTCTTTTACTGCCTGGTGGAATTCTGGCTCAGCAGGGTTCTTTGCCACTACTTTTTCCAGTACTTCATCAACATATGACATACCTTTGTACCTCCTGAAAAAATGTTATTATGAAATTTAAAGCGCCATATTTCTTGATTTATTTGCATTCATCATTCAAAAAAGAAAGACGGCAAAACCGTTCTTCTCCTTCGACGCTTTTGTCCTTTAATATTGTAAAGTATTTTACTTTATAACACAAGATTTTTTTTGCAAAAAAATGTTATTTTTATATTTTGTGCAATTTTAATTTTCATTTCCTGCATAATTTTGTATTTTTGCCGAAATACAGAACAAGCGCCTGCAAAATTTGCAAGCGCCTGATTATTTTTATTTAAAATATTTCACTCCGGACTCAAAGATCTTCAGATCCTGTTCTCCGTAAATGTTCATTGCAACGGAACGTCCACGTCTTTCTGAATGAGCCATTTTACCAAATACTCTTCCATCCGGGCTGGTGATACCTTCGATTGCAAGATAGGAACCATTAATATTCCATGTCTCATCCATAGATACATTTCCCTGTGGGTCGCAGTACTGAGTTGCAACCTGTCCATTTGCAATCAGCTTGTCAAGCCACTCTTTGCTTGCAACAAAACGTCCCTCTCCGTGAGATGCCGGGTTTGTGTAAACTCCGCCAAGCTTTGCTCCGGAAAGCCATGGAGACTTGTTGCTGACTACTTTCGTGTACACCATCTTAGAAATGTGGCGTCCAATTGTATTGTAAGTCAGTGTCGGAGAATCCTCTGTCTGTCCTGTAATTGTTCCATTTGGAACAAGTCCCAGTTTTACAAGAGCCTGGAATCCATTACAGATACCAAGTACCAGTCCGTCACGCTCCCCAAGAAGTTTCTCAACTGCCTCTTTCATCTTCGCATTCTGGAATGCAGTTGCAAAGAATTTCGCAGAACCATCCGGTTCATCACCAGCGCTGAATCCACCTGGGAACATGATCATCTGAGACTGCGCGATTGCTTTTTCAAATACATCGACAGAATCTACAATATCGGAAGCACTCATATTGCGAAATACTTTTACGATTGTTTTTGCTCCTGCTCTCTCAAAGGCTCTCTTACTGTCATACTCACAGTTTGTTCCAGGGAATACCGGAATAAATACAGTCGGCTGAGCGATCTTGTGTTCGCAGATATGTACTTCTTTTGTATCAAAAAGACCTGTGTCAATCTTCTCGTCCTGTCCCTCTGCTTTGGAATTTGTAGCAAATACGCTCTCCAGTGTACTCTCCCATGCTTTTTGGGCATCTGCAAGGGCAATCTTTGTATCTTTGTATTCAAAATTCTGCTCTTCTGTCACTTCACCGATGACTGTGTAATCAATCGTCAGTCCATCCAGCTTGTCAGCCGGAACTTCAGCAATCAGATCTCCAAATGCAGGTGCGAACAAGTCTTTTGCCTCTACGCTCGCATCTAATGTTACGCCCATGCGATTACCAAATGCCATCTTGCTGACAGCCGAAACGATTCCGTGTCTGTCAAGTGCATAAGCTGCCACAATCTTGCCGTCATGGATATCAGCAGTAAATTTACCATACTGGTCCATAACTTTTTCATAAACCGGAACATCATACTCATCTGTCGGGATCTGAAGCCATACAAGCTTATCTCCTGCTTTCTTAAGCTCCGGTGTAATAATATCTTTTTCTGTTGCCACATCCACTGCAAAAGAAACCAGTGTCGGTGGTACATCAATATGCTCAAATGTTCCGGACATACTGTCTTTTCCACCGATAGAAGGAAGACCAAATCCAAGCTGTGCACTGTAAGCACCAAGAAGTGCTGCGAATGGCTGGCTCCATCTATGTGGATCCTCTGTCATACGGCGGAAGTACTCCTGGAATGTGAAACGGATCTTACTGTAATCTCCTCCTGCTGCCACAATTTTTGCTACAGACTCTGTCACTGCGTAAATAGCTCCGTGGTACGGACTCCATGTTGACAGATACGGATCGAATCCGAAACTCATCATTGTAACCGTATCGCAGTCTCCTGTCAGTACAGGAAGCTTTGCAACCATAGCCTGTGTCTCTGTCATCTGATACTGTCCGCCATGCGGCATAAATACAGAAGATGCTCCAATGGAACCGTCAAACATTTCCACAAGACCTTTCTGTGAGCACACATTCAGATCTTTTAATGTCTCCATCCACTTCTCTTTGACATCTGTCACTTCTTCTCTTACGAGGATGCTGTCTTTGCGGCTTGGAATATCTACAGCTACTTTTGTCTCCTGATGAGCACCGTTAGTATCTAAAAATGCTCTGGATAAGTCTACGATCTTCTTACCTCTCCAGGATAATACAAGTCTTGGTTCCTCTGTTACGACAGCTACCTTTGTTGCCTCTAAGTTCTCTTCTGCTGCATATCCCATAAATTCATCTACATCCTTCGGGTCTACAACAACAGCCATACGCTCCTGAGACTCAGAAATTGCAATTTCTGTTCCATCAAGTCCTGCGTATTTCTTCGGTACTTTGTCCAGATCTACCTGAAGTCCGTCTGCAAGTTCTCCGATTGCAACAGAAACTCCTCCGGCTCCAAAGTCGTTACATTTCTTAATTAATTTGCTGACTTCCTCTCTGCGGAACAGTCTCTGGATCTTACGCTCTGTCGGCGGATTACCTTTCTGTACCTCTGCTCCACAAGTCTCGATCGACTCCTCTGTATGTACTTTAGAAGATCCGGTTGCTCCACCGCAGCCGTCGCGTCCGGTACGTCCACCGAGCAGGATAATGATATCACCAGGATCTGAAGTCTCACGGATTACTGCACGTCTTGGTGCTGCTCCGAGAACAGCTCCGATTTCCATACGTTTTGCCACATAATTCGGGTGATAAATCTCCTTAACTGCACCAGTTGCAAGTCCGATCTGGTTACCATAAGAACTATATCCATGAGCTGCCTCACGAACCAGTTTCTTCTGAGGAAGCTTTCCTTTCATTGTATCTTTGATAGATACAGTCGGATCTGCTGCTCCGGTCACACGCATTGCCTGGTATACATAAGTACGTCCTGATAATGGATCTCGGATTGCTCCACCAAGACATGTAGCAGCTCCACCAAAAGGCTCAATCTCTGTCGGGTGGTTGTGTGTTTCATTTTTAAAGTTCACAAGCCACTCTTCTTCCACGCCATCTACCTTAATCGGTACAACGATACTGCAGGCATTGATCTCATCTGACTCTTCCTGATCCTGAAGCTTGCCTTCTTTTTTCAGCTTTCTCATAGCCATCAATGCAAGATCCATCAGACATACAAATTTGTCCTCACGCCCTTTAAAAATCTCGCTGTGATCGCGAAGGTACTGCTTGTAAGTATCTTCCATCGGTTTTCGATAATCTCCGTCTCCAAAGGAAACTTCTGTAAGTTCTGTTGAAAATGTTGTATGACGGCAATGGTCTGACCAGTAAGTATCCAGTACGCGGATCTCTGTCATGGAAGGATCGCGGTGCTCTTCCCCTTTGAAATGATTCTGGATATGCTGGAAGTCACGGAATGTCATTGCAAGTCCAAGAGAATCATATAATTTCTTAAGCTCTTCCTCTTCCATATCCTTAAATCCGTCAAATACAATAACATCAGCAGGCTCGTCAAATTTTGTCACTAGTGTCTCCGGCTTCTCCTCTGCTGCTTCTCTTGAGTCTACCGGGTTGATGCAGTGTTCCTTAATCTTCTGAAGTTCTTCTTCTGTAATAGCTCCATTCTTACCATGAATAATATAAGTCGTTGCAGTACGGATGACCGGCTGCTCGTCCTCTTTTACGAACTGGATACACTGAACAGCAGAATCTGCTCTCTGATCGAACTGACCCGGAAGAAATTCTACGGAAAACAGACTGTCTCCGGAACCAACAGGAGCCTCCTCTTTCCAAAGGACATCTACCGGTGGTTCAGCAAAGATACCATTGCATGCTCTTTCAAATGTCTCATCTGATACATTCTCCACATCATAACGATTCAAGATACGCACATACTCTACGTCTTTGATTCCAAGATAATTGCGAATCTCATGTGCAAGTGCCTTCTGCTGGACATCATAGCTGCCCTTTTTCTCAACATACACTCTTCTTACATTACTCATTCGTCTTCCTCCATTGTGTTTATATTTTTATTTGATAATAGTTCTGTTACTTTAAATCTTCATTATTTATTTCATTGTAACATACCCACCATTATTATTAAAATTAATATATTTAAATCCTTTTATAAGTTTTACTAATTTCTTTCTTTTTTCCATTTCCAGTTGTACACGACCGCTGCAACTCCCGGCACGGCAAGTAATACGATAAATATCACGCCGACCCGGATTACCATGTCTGAGAAAAATCCTTCCGGCAGCATGCGGATCATATAATCTGTCTCCGGGTCAAAGATCCAGAGATTATTTGTAAAAAACAATTTATGAAACAGCGTAAAACAGCTTGTAAAATCAATGCTCATGGCAACTCCCAGAATTGCCGCCAAAATAAGATAAACAAACAGCGCCTGCAAATATCCTAGCGGAACCAGTCTTCGGAAATCTGCTTTTTTTGCCCTAAGAACAATCATTAAAATAGTTGCAAGAATCACCGCATAATTCCGAAGCTTCAAACCTCCCAGAAACAACTTCCTCACATCTGCCAGGTGAAGCCTGTCCTGTTCATTGAAGAAATCCTGATGCTCACCGTCCACATCTGTGACAATTGACAGCTTTTCTTCCTTTCCAATCAGATAAGCCATCATATGTTCTGTCACTGCCATCACATTGTCAATCTTCATATTCAGATCGTCCGTGACCCGGTACTTTTCATATTCCTTTTTATAAAATCCGTAATGGCTGTCTCCATAAACTGCAAGCTGAAATCCAGTGATCAGCAATGCAAAGATTACCAGGAGCATCGTAAATGTAATGGTAACTCTGTACCAGATCTTCATGTTATCTTCCTTTTCTTTCCTAAACTACCTGCGTATTTTTTTGCGGTCCAGGTTTTTATCTCTAGTATTATACCAAGATATCTCATATCTGTATAGAAAAATCACTTCAAAACAAATTCTGCCATTGCATTTTGCATTAATTTACCTTATAATCAAATTAGTATTTATTAGGGAGTCTTATTATGGATATTAATTACGAATTATATAAAGTGTTTTACCACGTAGCAACTACACTAAGTTTTTCGGAAGCTGCGAATAAATTATTTATCTCTCAGTCAGCCGTAAGCCAGTCTATCAAAGCGTTGGAAAAGAAATTAAATCAAAAGCTTTTTATCAGGAGTACCAAAAAGGTACGCCTGACACCGGAAGGCGAACTGCTTCTTCGTCATGTGGAACCAGCTATGAATCTGATTCACCGTGGGGAAATCCAGCTTTTAGAAGCTTCTGAAGGTGTAGGACAACTTCGCATCGGTGCCAGTGACACTATCTGCCGTTATTTTCTTGTTCCTTACCTGGAGCGTTTCCATAAGGAATTTCCGGGAGCTCACATCAAAGTAACGAATGCAACTTCTATCCACTGTGTAGAACTATTAGAAAATGGACAGGTTGACCTGATTGTTGTCAATTCTCCAAATCCATATCTCGGAAACTGTGAAACAAAACATATCCGCTCTTTCCAGGACGTGTTTGTTGCAAATCATTCTTTTGATAAACTTGTCGGAAGATGCTTAAGCTACAAAGAACTTTTAGAACATCCGATTCTGATGCTGGATAAAAAAAGTACAACCAGCGAATTCCTGCATAATCTCTTTTTACAGCACCAGTTAGATCTCGTGCCGGAAATCGAGCTGAGCAGTAATGATCTTCTCATTGACCTTGCAAAAATCGGGCTCGGCATTGCATGTATACCCGATTACTGTATTACCGGAAAAGATCTGGAAAAATTATTTATTGTTGAGACAAAAGAAAAACTGCCGGTGAGAGAACTGGTCATTGCTTACAATGACCGCGTTCCCATCACCAAGGCAGCTACAGAATTTCTGAAATATTTTTAGCAGTTCCTTTTAAGGATCCCTGCACCATCTGAGGTTTTCCACCGCCACGGCCCTGGAAAGCCTCATTTAATTTTTTGCTGATCACTCTTACATCTTCAGAATGGCTTCCGATAACATAACGATATCCTTCTTCATCATTTCCTGCAAAAATTGCACAAATCTTTGCACCTCTCTCTAATAGAATGTTCATTAGTTCTCTCGGTTCATTTCCACTAAGTTCACTGTCAAATACCTTTACCAGTTCCGGAGTAACGTCAATCTCCTTTGCCTGATAAGCCAGTAATTTTTGTTTGAGAGCAGATACCTGATTTTTCAAGTCAAGCTGCTCTTCTTTTAATTTTTCTACAGCTTCGGCAACTTCTGTATCCTTTGCACAGAGCAGTGCGGAAATCTTCTTCACGCTCTCCTCTTTCTGCTGATGATCTGTAAGTGCACGGCTTCCACTTAACATAGTGATGCGTTCGCCGCCTTTGTATGACACCATATCCACCAGTTTGATATTTCCAATCTCCCCAGTTCTATCTACGTGTGGTGCACAGCATGCACAGATATCCACGCCCGGAATATTCACAATACGGACCTGTCCTTCAATTTCAATCTTACTTCTGTAAGTCAGATCTTTCAACTCTTCCTTTGTCGGGTAAAGAATCTCTATATTCAAATTCTTGTAAACGATGCGATTCGCCTCTTCTTCGATTTCTTTCAACTGCTCCTTTGTAATCGGTCCATCAAAATCCATCGTACAGTAATCAGCTCCAAGATGGAATCCTACATTGTTGTATCCGAATCTTCCATGTACAATTCCTGAAATGATATGCTCGCCGCTATGTTGCTGCATACTTTCGAATCTTTTTTCCCAGTCAATTTCGCCTTTAACGATCTCGCCCGGTGTCAGTGCGCCATCTGTGTAATGATAGATAATTCCATCCTTCTCCTGCGCGTCCAGCACATGAACCCCTCCAAGAATTCCTGTATCTGCATACTGTCCGCCGCCTTCCGGGAAAAATACTGTCTTATCCAAAACTACTTTGTATCCTTCTCCTTCCGGCTCACATGAAATTACCTGTGCCTCAAAATCTTTTCTATGACTACTTTCGTAGTACAACTTGTCTGTCATGTTACCTATAAATCCTTCCTGTAATATATACTACTCTTCATGATACCTTCCGATTGCTCCGTGCTATGCACTCCCACAATCCGACCACACTATTCGGATATCGCGCAACTCATTACATTCTCTCTGGTGCTTCGAATCCAAGAACATCAATGCAGGACTCCAATACTTTCTTTGTCAGTATAAGCAGTGCAATGTATCCCTGTTTCTTTGCTTCGTTTTCCTCTGCCAGAATTTTGGTTTCATGATAAAAATGATTGAATGCATTTGCAAGATCATAAATATACGCACAGATTTTATGTGGTGCAAGTTCTTCGTAAGCATTTTCCATCATCTCGTTATATTTTACTAGCGCAAGCATCAATGCTTTCTCGCTCTCGCCGGACTGCTGATTTACCTTAAGTCCTGTGACAGCTTTTCCTTCTTCCTGGTATTTGTTCAGGATAGATTTGATACGCACGATGGTGTACAGAATATACGGTCCTGTGTTTCCCTCAAAGGAAGTAAATCTGTCTACATCGAAGACATAATCTTTGGAAGCCTGATTGGACAGATCCCCGTACTTGATTGCAGCCATACCTACCGTTTTCGCAGTGTTCTTCGCTTCCTCTTCCTCTACCGTACGGTTGTCTGTGATCTTCTTATACATTTCCTCCTGAATCTCAGCGATCAGATTCTCCAGACGCATAACACCACCTTCTCTTGTCTTAAATGGTTTGCCGTCTTTTCCATTCATGGTACCGAAACCTAAGAATTTCAGTTCTGTCTCAGAAGGAACGATTCCTGTCTTCTTTGCTGCACGGAATACCTGTACAAAATGTAACTCCTGACGCTTATCTACAACATAAATGACTTTGTCCGGATGGTAATCTTCCACTCGTTGAACCAGCGTTGCAAGGTCTGTCGTTCCGTAGAGAGATGCTCCGTCTGACTTTTGGACCATGCATGGTGGAATTTCCTTTGTGTCTGACTCTTCCTGTACATCAATCACAAGAGCTCCGTCATCGACATGTGCAAATCCTTCTTTTTTCAGCCGCTCAATCATATCCGGAATGTAAGCCTGTGCATCAGACTCACCTTTCCACAGATCAAAGTCCACATTCAGGTTCGCGTAGTTCTTCTTCAAGTCGTTTACAGATACATGCATAATGTGGTTCCAGATTGCTGTATAACCTTTATGTCCGTTCTGGAGTAAATATGTGGCATGCAATGCACGCTCTCTGTACTCCTCATCCTCTTTTGCTTTTCCACTTGCTGTCGGATAGATCTCCTCCAACTCAGATATGGTAAATGGAGCCTCTGCCGGATATTCTCCTTTAAAATTCTCATCAAAATATGGAAGTTCTGGTTTTCTTTCCTTTAATTCCGTAATGATCAGTCCCATCTGATATCCCCAGTCTCCCAAATGAATATCTCCAAGAACATTATGTCCCATTTTTCTTGCAATTCGTTTTACGCTCTCACCAATAATTGCAGAACGAAGATGTCCTACATGAAGCGGTTTTGCCACGTTCGGTCCGCCGTAGTCGATCACGATCATCTTAGGATTGTCAGTCTTATTCAGTCCGAGGTCTTCATCCGTCTCCATCTCATCCAGATAATCTGCTACAAATCTTTCGTCTAATTTCAGATTGATAAATCCCGGATTTACTGCCTGAACATCGCAGAAGCAACCACTTCCTTCTAATTTTGCCACAACATCCTGCGCAATCATAATCGGTGCTTTATGATAAGCTTTTGCTCCTGCCATAGCACCATTACACTGATACTCGCAAAGATCCGGGCGGTTCGACAATGTTACTTTTGCATAATTCCTGTCATATCCTGCTGCTTCGAAAGCTGCTGCCAGTTCTTCCGCTATAAAATCTGATATTCTCTTCATGCTCTCTACCTCTTATTTATCGTAATTTTTCATTTACAAAATATGTCACATTGTATTTTAGCACAAGAAAATAAAGCCAACAACCTTAATTCTTTTCACACACAAGATTTTCAACGCTTTTTTAGAAAGTCTGGTTGCTATTCCAGTAAATCCATGCTATTATAATAGTAATAATTACTGTTATTATGCAATTTAATAGATGGGAGGTTACCTATGAACAAAAAAGTACTTCGAAATTTATCTTATGGTGTATATGCCGTTTCGGCACTTGGGGAGAATCGTATGTCCGGCTGCATTGCCAACAGTATTATGCAGATTACTTCTTCCCCTGCAACTTTAGCTGTCAGTATGAATCATGATAATTATACGCATGAATGCATTGAAAAAAGTGGAATGTTCGCAGTTTCCATACTTTCTGAAAAGACTGACCCCAATATCATCAGTCAGCTTGGATTTCAGTCTTCCAGAGATGTGGACAAATTTATGAATGTTCCTTTTATTACAAAGCATAATATTGCCGTTGTCGATGATGCATGCGGTTATCTTGTCTGTAAGGTCATCGATAAAATGGAAACAAATACCCACACAGTCTTTCTTGGGGAAATCATTGACTGTGATATGTTGAATCAGGAAACACCTATGACCTATGCCTACTATCACAATATCATCAAAGGCAAGAGTCCGAAAAATGCACCGACTTACCAGCCGGAAGATCTGGATACGATAGATTCTGCTTCTTCTGATTCTTCAATCACCTCCAGTAATTCCTCCGGAAATGGCAAATGGGTGTGTAGTATCTGCGGATATGTCTATGATGGTGATATTCCATTCGAAGAACTTCCAGACACATTTGTCTGTCCAATCTGTAAACAGGGCAAGGATAAATTTAAGCAGCGATAACTTGTCTGACAGACACATTTTATATTAAATTAAAGGTTAGGTTACATCTATGAATTTAAAACTTGGATCTCATGTCAGCATGAGCGGAAAAAGCATGCTCCTTGGTTCTGCAAAAGAAGCTGAATCCTATGGAGCAAATACATTTATGTTCTATACCGGAGCACCACAAAACACCAAAAGAAAAGAGATTTCTGAACTCAATATTGATGCCGCCTGGAACTATATGAACGAAAAAAATATTTCAGATATCGTCGTTCACGCTCCTTATATTATCAATCTTGGTAATACCGTAAAACCTGAGACATATGAACTGGCCGTGGAATTTCTGGCAAAAGAAATTGACCGCGCGGCCGCCTGCAAAAGCCAGACTCTGATTCTGCATCCTGGTGCCCACGTCGGTGCCGGAGTTGAAACCGGACTTCAACAGGTCATAAAGGGGCTCAATGAAGTCTTGACAAAAGACACGCCTCTTCATATTGCACTGGAAACCATGGCGGGAAAGGGATCGGAACTTGGCCGGTCTTTTGAAGAACTTGCAGCAATCTATGACGGCGTAGTCTACAACGACAAACTGCGTGTCTGTTTTGATACCTGCCACACTCACGACAGTGGTTATGATATCCGTGGTAATTTCGACGGTGTGATCGACGAGTTTGATCATTTGATCGGTAAAAATCAGATTGCAGTCTTTCATATTAACGACAGTAAAAATGTGTGTGGTGCAAAGAAAGACAGGCATGCCAATCTCGGCACTGGAGAGATTGGATTCGATGCCCTCTCCTATATCGTACACCACCCAGATTTTGAACAAATTCCGAAAATCCTTGAAACTCCATATATTCCTTCTCCAACAAAAGAGAAGAAATCTTACGCACCATACAAATATGAGATTGCAATGTTAAGAGCCAGCCAGTTCGATAAGAATTTTCCGGATAATATTATTGCAGAAAATGAACATTAAGTTACTATTACAATCAGTCAGTACTACTTTAAATTTAAACAAATAGATATCTGAGCAGTAAATCTTTAAAGGTTTGCTGCTTTTTGTTACTCATTTTCAGCAAACTCTTCTGACAGATTCTTGTAAAATGCCCCCTGATATTTAAATGAATCATTTTTTCACAATTGTGCTTGACACTTGCGAGTATCTGTATTATTGTATTACTCGGATAGTACAATAATACAAAATGAAAGGAGTACATAATATGCCATGGAATTTAGATAGTGACCGTCCCATTTATCTTCAGCTCATGGAACGAATTCAGCATGATATTATCTCCGGCACCTATAAACCCGGGGACAAACTTCCTTCTGTTCGCGAACTTGCTATGGAAGCATCCGTAAATCCTAACACAATGCAAAAAGCACTTTCCGAACTGGAGAGAATTGGTCTGGTACACTCCCGCCGTACAAGCGGACGATTTATTACGGAGGACGAAACAATGATAAAACAATTAAAAACAGAGACTGCCACCGAGCATATCCGTGAATTTTTAAAATCAATGGAACATCTTGGATTTACCAGACCGGAAATCCTGGAACTGGTTCAAGATACAATGAAGGAGGAAAAATAATATGAAACCCATTTTAGAATGTAAAGGGCTTTCCAAAAAGTACAATAAAAGTGCCTACGCTCTCCACAATCTGAACCTGACACTGAACCATGGTCAGATCATCGGACTGCTTGGTCCAAACGGTAGCGGAAAAACTACACTGATCAAACTGATCAACGACCTCTTAACACCGACAGAAGGGACTGTTCTTATCGACGGAGAACTTCCTGGTGTCCACAGCAAGAATATCGTGTCCTATCTTCCAGACCACAGTTATCTGGACGGTTCCATGAAAATCCAGGATCTGGTTTCTTACTTTGCTGACTTTTATGAAGATTTTTCCAAAATCCGAGCCACCTCGATGCTGAAGGACCTGAACATAGATCAGACAGCACGTTTGAAAACTCTTTCCAAAGGAAATCAGGAAAAAGTAGCTCTGATCCTTGTTATGAGCCGCGACGCCAAACTATATATACTTGATGAACCAATTGGAGGTGTTGACCCTGCTGCCAGAGATTACATCTTACACACGATTTTAAGTAATTACAATGAACATGCAACGATTTTAATCTCAACACATCTGATTTCCGATATTGAAAATATTTTAGACCGCGTACTCTTTATCCAGAACGGTGAACTTGTATTAAATGCAACCGTCGATGATATCCGGTCAGAACAAAAGAAATCTGTTGACGCATTATTCCGGGAGGTATTCAAATGTTAGGAAAAATCATCAAATACGATATGAAAGCCATGAATCGTTTTTTAATCATCATTCATGCATTCCTGCTTATATATGCATTTTTTATCCGTATACTGATCACAGGCAGACTTACAGCCAACAATGTTCATAACTTGGGTAATACTTACTTCTTAATTCTTGGATTGACTGTTTCTTTTGGTATTATCCTGCTTACCTGTGTTGCTTTTGCAACCTCAATTATCATTGCTGTGCATTTTTATAAGAGTACATACTCTGACGAAGGATATCTGACCCACACCCTGCCGGTCAAAAAGGGAACTCTCCTGATTGCAAAAGTCATTGCAGGAACAATCTGGTGCATAATCGACATAATTGGACTCTTTGCCGCTATATACATTGCTGCCTGGGTGCCATATGTAAAAGATTCTTTCTCCGGCAATAAAGCTCTCCTAATGGAAATTTTCGGTTTGGGATCCCATCTTGGAGTCTTTGGATCAATTGCCTTTTACATCTTTTTCATAATAGCCGGAACAGTTGCAAATGTTATATTATATTACGCCTGCATCTCTCTGGGACAGATATTTACCGGTCATCGCGTCTTTGGCGCTGTTGCCATGTACTTTATCGTTACATTTGTAGAAAGCATTAGCTGTTTTTTGATTTTTATCCCACTTGGACTGTTAAACACCCAGGCTGTAACAATTGGGACAAGTACAACACTTTATATGTCTACACCATCTCAGTATATGCTCGGCCTTTTGGGAATCTCTCTGGCTTTGATGATTATATGGAGTGTGATTCTTTATATCATTACTTATTATCGTCTGAACCGTAGATTAAATCTGGCATAATCGTTATACAGCAACAGCATTATTCACAACATAGACCAGTTCAAGAATGCCTCGGCATTCTTGTTGCGAGATGCAAATGAAAAGAAGATTTTGAATGTCCGCATACCAAAGACTTTTGTGCATTTTTGAAAGAATTCGAGAATATTGCTCAAAAATATAGGCAGATTGTCCCTTGAATTTCAAAACAATCGGACTATAATAAAAGACAACAAATCAAAGAGAGTTACTTAAATTCGTTGAAGAGAACAAAGTTATTTCCGCAAGGATCTACAGAGAACCTGTATTTGGTGAGAGCAGGGATTCCGGAAGAAGTAAATATCATCTCTAAGAAGCAGTCTGAATCCTGATAGATATGGCAGTAGGGCTCGCCGGTTTTCTACCGTTAACAAGAAAGCGTATGTTGGTACGTTCAGAGTGCTGTGATGACGATCACAGAATCAGGGTGGTAACGCGGAATAGAATTTCGTCCCTGTCAGTGTAAATGATACACTGACAGGGATTTTTTCATTTCACAAAAAGGCCTTATGAAATGAAAAATCCGGGTTCCTCAACGAAAAAGCACCTTCTTGGATTGAAAAATAAGTGCTGTCAGAAGAAAGCAGCGAAATTTTTAGGAGGAAGATTCTATGAAGTCTTTACAGAAAGCAAGTAAGTTTTTATCCGATTACACATCGGTTGTCGTGATACTTATTGCAGTAGTTACATTTTTCGTACCAGGTATGATGGGCTGGGTCAATTACCAGTTATTTACCGATCCGGTAGCTAACAAGTTCACCAGTCAGTCCATTATCATTGGT
>OLOG01001445.1_pt1 | contig 14216 bp, 9 predicted proteins | sample 1672351 | NCBI WGS metagenome assembly OLOG01 (sample SAMEA3136674, study PRJEB25190) | human gut metagenome | biome: human gut; feature: human-associated habitat; material: faeces | place: Austria | collected 2013 | reverse complement strand
ACAGGATACTCCATGCGGAAGTTTCTCGACCCTTCTTATGATGCAACAGGAACAACCATGCACACTACCCCTTGGTTCTTCATCCGTCTTTCAGAAATTTATCTCAACTATGCCGAATGCCAAATTGAGCTAGGTAACAACTCAGAAGCTTTAGAGTATATAAATAAAGTACGTACCCGCGCACTTTTACCACCCGCTACAGGAGAAGATATCAGGGCCGAATATGAATATGAAAGACAAATAGAGCTGGTATTTGAAGGACAACGTTGGTTTGATCTCCGCCGTTGGAAAAAAATGTATGAAGAATACAGCAAGCCTATTTATGGCGTAACTATCGGCAAATTTAAAAATGAAGACGGCACCTACCGCAAAGAATACTGGACAGATAACATTGTTTCCACACGTGTATTCAATAATGACAAGCTGTATTGGGTGCCTGTTCCGCGTTGGGAGCTGAACAAGTCCAAACTGATTGATGCCGCTCCTTACGAATAATACTATTGGGAAGCAACAGATTATTCATATTAAAAAAGGAGTGCCTTTGTTGGACACTCCTTTTTTAATCACCTTCATGCATCAAGGAGTTTCAAGTCAAATTTTCCTATATAGCTCACTATCCAGACTATTTTGCTATATTTTTGCATGATTGTATCATATCAATATCTTCCTAAAAACTACTTTTACCCCCACAAAATATGAAAACTATATGAAAAGAACCTTGTGTACCATGAAAACAAAACTTATAATCCTGCTGCTGACAAGCACACTTACAGCCGGAGCACAAATGTATTTCGGCACTAAAAAAGAAGTACCCGACTCTGTATTTAACGCATTGGCACAAACTCCGCCTATGGGATGGAACAGCTGGAACAAATTCGGATGCAATGTGAGCGAACAGCTCATCAAAGAAATGGCAGATGCCATGATTGCCACAGGCATGAAGGATGCAGGTTATGAATACCTGGTCATCGACGACTGCTGGCAGGTAGGACGAGACGAAGAAGGAAATATACAGGTCGATCCCAAACGTTTTCCCAATGGAATGAAAGCACTGGCAGACTATGTGCATGCCAAAGGACTGAAAATGGGAATATATTCGTGTGCAGGCTCCGAAACATGCCAGGGAAGACCCGGAAGCCGCGGATATCAGTTTCAAGATGCACGTACATACGCCACATGGGGAATCGATTACCTGAAATACGACTGGTGCTCCAATGAAGGACAAAAGGCGGAAGCTGCTTACCGTACCATGAGCGACGCGCTGAAAGCATGCGGACGTCCTATTGTATTCAGTATTTGCGAATGGGGGGAGAATGAACCATGGAAATGGGGAAAAGGTATCGGACATTTATGGCGCATCACTCCTGACATACGCGATTGCTACCAGTGTGTATTCGACTGGGGAGGTGTGGGAGTACTCGACATTATAGACAAGATGGCCGATCTCTACCCTTATGCCGGACCGGGACATTGGAACGATGCCGAGATGTTGGAAGTAGGTAATGGTGGAATGACACGCGACGAATATATCACCCATTTCTCCATGTGGTGTATGTTAGCAGCACCACTCATGAGCGGCAACGACCTGCGCAACATGGATAAAGAAACCATAGAAATATTAACCAATAAAGAGGGAATAGCCATCAACCAAGATAAAAAAGGAGAACAAGCCCGCCGGTTTATGGATATGGGCGAAAAAGAAATATGGGCAAAGCCGCTGAATGATGGTGAACTGGCTGTATGTTTCATGAACCGTACGGAAAACAGCTGGAAACTGGATTATGACTGGAAAAAACAAACCATCTATTTTGCCGATGAAGTGAACATACATTGGAAGGAATATAAAATAAGAGACCTATGGCAGCACAAAGACATAGGAACCACAGAAAGAAATACCCGCCACGAAATTCCCGCACATGGAGTATTGATGGTCAGACTAACACCCATTAAATAATGAAACAACTCATTTATAATAATATGAAAACATATATCCTACCCCTGCTCATGATGATGCTCATCTCTTGTTCCAACTCCAAAACACAGGAAAATGAAAGCACAACGGTACCTCTGCCCGAAGGCAAAGAAATCTATATCCCCAAAGACCTGCGAAGCATGGACTTGCAAGACCCCGAAAGCAAATGGAGCTACCACCGCATGGCATGTACCGAAAACTTCGTCATCTTTTGGGAAAAAGGATTTGGTGACAACCTGTCAGACCCTCCTCAGCTGGAAGGACATTCCATGAAAGTAAACCTGAAAAATCTGGAAGAAAAACTAGAGCATTTTTACCATTATTTCTATCACACATTGCAATTCGCCAAAACCGGATCAAAATGCGACAAATACCGCATGATGGTTATGATCAATTATTCACTGGAAGGAACCGCTTATGGTGGAGACTATGACGGTGAGATCGGCGCTCTCTGGATTGCCCCCAACCGGGTACAGGACGAAAAGCTGAATTGTATAGCGCATGAACTGGGACATAGTTTCCAGTCACAAATCACCTGTGACGGTCAAGGAGAAGCCTGGGGTGGTTGCGGCTTCTTCGAAATGACCTCACAATGGATGCTCTGGCAAGTGAATCCAGACTGGATGACCGATGAAAAATATCATTGGGATGCATTCAAGACCCTTACCCACAAGGCTTATCTGCATTTGGAAAACATTTATCATTCACCATACGTCATAGAATATTGGAGCATGAAACGGGGACTGCCGTTCATCGCCGAACTTTATCGTCAGGGAAAGAGAGGGGAAGACCCTGTAATGACTTATAAACGCATGACTGGACTGACTCAGGAACAATTCTGTGATGAAATATTCGACGCCTGCCGTCATTTCATCAATTGGGATTTCCCACGGGTATGGAAAGAGACACGCCCTTATGCCAATCAATATACCTGCAAACTGAACAGCATGGATGACAACTGGTATCAGATCACACCCGAAAATTGTCCGGAAAACTACGGTTTCAACGCCATTCCTCTCTCAATCCCCCCAACCGGACAAACTGTAACAATAGAATTTTGTGGAGAAGCCGATAAAAATGGATTCCACACCATCAATGCAGACAAAGCCGGATGGCGCTATGGAATAGTAACCATCACAAAAGAAGGCAAGGCAGTCTATGGAGAAATGAAAGCAGACCCTGCGGGAAAAATCAGTTATGCTGTGCCAGAGAATTCATCTCCGGAACATCTCTGGTTCATCGTTATGGGAGCACCGGCCGAACATTGGATAAATCCGAATCAGGAAGAAAAGGATGTACAATGGCCTTACCGGATAAGAATAACTGGAAGTCAGCCCATTATTCAATAAAACCATATCACATTTTCTTTATGAGGGTGCAACAAAAATAGTACTATCAGACTATTGGCACCCTTTTAAAGAAAATATTTCCACACATTCATATTTCTATCTTGACCTCAATAAATATATTTCATTTTACAATGCTATTATTTCAAACCTTGTTATCTTTGCATAAAGATAAAAATAACAACTATGAAAAGCCCTGTCCTTTCGATACTCTTTCTACTTATATCAGTAACTTTACTTGCTGTACCCAATGATTTCCGTTTCCGACATTTCTCCGTAGAAGACGGATTGTCATCCAACTCTGTACGTGCCATTATGCAAGACAAATATGGTTTTCTATGGATAGGAACAGAAGAAGGTCTGAACCGATATGACGGAATCATGATAAAATCATATTCAATTTGCCCACAGGCAGCAGGCAAATACATATCCTCCCTGTACGGAACCAAAAAGAATATCTGGATAGGGACAGATGAGGGAATCTATATATATGCTTATGCAACGGAAACTTTTACCTATTTCGACCTCACAACTCCCAATAATGTCCGCATAACCAGCATCGTCAACCATATTTTGCAAGATAAAGACGGAAATTTATGGTTCTCGACCAACGGGCAAGGCTTGTTCCGATACAATCTATCAAAAAACTATTTGGAACAATACGAATTTACAAGTGCGTTCGGAATAGTAGCAAGCACAATGGCAGACAGTGACAACCAAATATGGGCTCTCACCAACCAAGGAGAATCAGGTGTTTACAAACTGAACAAAGCAGAAAATAAATTCGAGCCTTTTGGACTTCTTTACAATGCCGGAAATCACCACTCACAAGCATTAGCCATGCTGGAGGATTCAGAACAGACCCTTTGGCTGGGAACATGGGAGTGCGGGTTGCAAAAAATAGATAAATATACGCGGCAAACCACTACCTATTTACACCCTACGGACGGAAAAGGTGTAACACACATTCATTCGTTAATGGAATATGCCCCTCACCAACTATTGATAGGATCGGACGACGGGCTGTTATTATTCAATACCCTTACAGAAGAATATAAACTGTTTACTGAAAATGAAACTGTTCCCAACTCTTTATCAAACCGTTTTGTATATCCCATCATAAAAGACCAGGAAGGAGGTATCTGGATTGGGACTTACTATGGAGGGATTAATTATATTTCACCTAATGCTGAACAATTTGAAAGTTTTTCCCATTCACGACTTTACAATTCTATAAATGGAAATGTTATCGGACGGTTCTGCGAAGATGCTCATGGACAAATATGGATAGCTTCGGACGACGGTGGACTGAACCGATACTCGCCTAAAGACCGGAAGTTCGTTTACTATCTACCGGCTGATCATAAAAACAGCCTTTCCTATCACAACGTCCATGCACTATGCATGGATGGAGACAACCTATGGATAGGAACCTATACCGGAGGAGTGAATGTACTGAATCTACAAACGGGAACTTTTAAAGTCTACCGCTCTTATACAGATATCCCGACCTCACTGGACGGAACCAGTTCTTACGCCATCTTTAAAGACAGATCGGATAGAATCTGGGTAGCATCCAATGGAATCAATCTGTATAACCGGGAAGAGGATAATTTTATCCGTATTAAGAACCTGGATGCTATGACCATAGACATAGACCAAGATACAAAAGGAAATCTCTGGTTTTCCACACAAGGAAAAGGATTGTTAAAATTTCATCCGGAAAAACAAATATGGAAAAACTATGTGCATAACAATACACTGCCCAATACGCTGGCCAATAACCAAGTAAACTGCTGCCTGATAGACAGCCATGGAGAGATATGGGCAGGAACCATGAACGGACTTTGTAAATACAATATAGAGGAAGACAATTTTGAAACCATCCCGTTAGAAATACCCAGCCACAATATATGCAGCATTATCGAAGACCAGCATATATTATGGCTGACCACTACAAAAGGGCTGGTCCGCTATATACCGGGAGAAGGTTGCCAGGTATTTACTAAAAGTGACGGACTACAAAGTGACCAGTTTCTACCCAATGCAGGTATCAAAGCTTCTGACGGAAAAATTTATATCGGATCGGTAAACGGATTCAATGCTTTCTATCCCCATCAAATTAAAACGAATCACGTACGTCCTCCGGTAGTCATTACTGCACTAGAAATATTTAATAAACAAATTCCTGTAGGAAACAAACTGCTTCCAAAATCTCTCAACCAGTTGGAAGAACTGGAGCTATCCTATAAAGAAAATGCATTCAGCTTGCTTTATGCCTCTTTAAGCTATTGCACCCCCAATAAAAACAAATACGCCTATAAACTGGAAGGATTTGACAAAGACTGGAACTATGTAGGCTCCCAAAATAAGGCCACTTACACCAATTTGCCCGCAGGAACCTATCTTTTCAAAGTAAAGGCGACCAATAATGACGGAATATGGAATGAAAAAGGAACCAGTCTGAAAATCACCATCCACCCTCCTTTCTATTGGTCCACCGCTTCCAAACTGCTCTATTTTGTATTGGTTTGCATAGCTTTCGGATTCGTCATCCGCTTCATCATCAAACGGACAGAGAAGAAACATACGGCTGAAATAAACAAACTGAACGCCAACAAGGAAAAAGAAGTACACGAAGCCAAAATCAAGTTCTTCACCATGATAGCCCACGAAATACGCACACCGGTATCCCTTATCATAGGACCTTTGGAGAAAATAATGAAATCTCCCGTGTCCCTGCCGTCTACAGTACGCGACGATCTGAATATTATTGACCGTAACAGCCAGCGTCTGCTGTTCCTGGTAAACCAATTGCTGGATTTCCGGAAGGTGGAACAGGAAGGAATGAAAATGAAGTTTGCTTCCCAAAATATCCACCAACTGCTCAAAGCGGTTTGTGAACGTTTCGAACCTTTCATCGCCCAACATGGAGCACGGCTTACTGTGAAATATCCTGAAGCAGATTTCACGGCTATAGTAGACAGTGAGGCGGTAACCAAACTAGTCAGCAATCTGTTGACCAATGCCAGTAAATACACAAAAGATGAAGTTACTCTTACCTGTATCGTACAGCCGGAACAACATACTTTTATAATCCGAGTGACAGATAACGGCATAGGGATCAGCAAAGAAGAACAAAAGAAGATATTCCATCCGTTCTATCAGGCTATGGATAACAAGCCGGGAACAGGTATCGGCCTCAGCATTGTCAAAAGTATCGTAGAATCACACAATGGCTGTATTGAAGTGGAATCCGAGGTTAACAAAGGATCATCTTTTATCGTAACGTTGCCTATAGAACAAGCACAAGTCCTGCCACAGGATACGGGCACATCACTATTGAACAACCCAGCCATTCCCGAAGGAATCTTGCAAGAGGACCTCTCCGGTTCTCCTATCAAACATAAACCAACCATGCTGATTGTAGATGATAATGAGGAAATGTTGAATTTCCTTTCGAGTAGTCTGGCTGATAAATACAGCATACTTACCGCAGAAGACGGTATAGAAGCACTGAATAAACTGAAAGAAAACGAAGTGACACTCATTGTAAGCGACTGGATGATGCCACGCATGGACGGAGTGGAATTTTGCAAAACGATAAGGACTAACCAGGCTACCAGTCATATACCCTTCATCCTGCTAACGGCCAAGACAGATACCAACTCCAAGATAGAAGGTATGGATTGTGGTGCAGATGCCTACATAGAGAAACCTTTCTCCATGCAATACTTGGAAGCATGTATCAAGAATCTGGTAGACTTGCGTAATCTGCTGCGTCAGAAATTCTCGAAGATGCCGTTGGTTCCGCTGAACAGCATTGCCAATAATTCTATGGACGACAAGTTCCTTACCCGTATGAATGAAATCATAGAAGAGAATTTCTCCAATCCGGAATTATCCGTAGATTTCCTGGCCGAAAAATTGTGTATCAGCCGTTCGGGCCTGTTTGCCAAAATAAAGACATTGGCCAATATCACCCCTAATGAACTGATTCAAGTGGTACGTTTGAAAAAAGCAGCGATCTTGCTGGCAGAAAACAAATATCGCATCAATGAAATCTGTTATATGGTAGGATTCAATAATCCGTCTTATTTCTCCAAATGTTTCCAAAAACAGTTCGGCATGAAACCGGGGGAATTTGTAAACGGGAAAAGAGAAGAATAAAAACTAATCAAAAATCATTTCCTAAAAATAAAAAATCCGGTTTCCCCTTTTCAGAGAAACCGGATCCATGATGAACGAGTGGTTTTATTTCAATCAATAATTATTCTTCTTCACTTCGAAATAAGCTTGCGGATGCAGACATGCAGGACATACTTCAGGAGCTTCCGTACCTACATAAATGTAACCGCAGTTACGGCACTGCCATACAGTTTCTTCCGCTTTCTTGAATACTGTGCCTTCTTCCACATTCTTCAATAAAGCCAGATATCTTTCCTCATGCCCCTTTTCAGCTTCAGCGATTCTGCGATACATAGTAGCGATAGCAGGAAAACCTTCCTGATCGGCCACATCAGCAAAGTGAGGGTAATCAGTAGTCCATTCTTCATTTTCACCGGCAGCGGCAGCTTTCAAATTTTCCATAGTGGTACCAATGATACCTGCAGGATAGCTGGCAGTAATTTCTACCATACCGCCTTCCAACCATTTAAACATACGTTTTGCATGTTCTTTTTCCTGATCAGCTGTTTCTGTAAAAATAGCTGCTATTTGTTCATAACCTTCCTTCTTTGCTGTACTTGCAAAGTAAGTATAACGCATTCTAGCCTGTGATTCACCTGCAAATGAAGTCAGCAAGTTTTTCTCTGTCTGTGTACCTTTTACGCTTTTAGCCATAATTGTTAGTTTTATTAGTTAGTATTATTTGATCATCTGTTGATGACACAAAGATATATATTTTATTTCAAAATTGTATTTATTACAATTACGTTTTTATATTTAATTAAACGTTCACTTTATATAAAATAAACAAGAACACCTATATTTGTGTTCACAACAACATTAACATTTTCCATTATGAAAAACATCATCAAATTATTCACTTTTCCCCTCCTTACTATAATAGGATTTAATTCATGTGCGTCCATACCGTTAAAAATCGGAGAGTCTGAAAACAACTCCACTTACACTGTCAGCTATCTGTTTGAACATGACGGTTGCAAGGTATATCGTTTTTACGATAAAGGAAATTACGTTTACTTCACTACGAGAGGAGATGTAACCAGTATCACAAATGATTCTACCGCCCAACGCACCATTACCATCAACAAAACACCCTATGAATAACAAAAATACGAATTTAAATAGAATAATACCTTAATTTATACATTAATTTTATCTACTTTTGCAACTCGTTTAAAATCATAGCATAAAGTAGTTGACAAATGAAAGCATTTGAATTCAAACCGAAGCTCTTCACTACCCTACAGAATTATTCAAAAGAGAGCTTCATGGCCGACCTCATGGCCGGAATTATCGTAGGTATTGTTGCACTTCCACTGGCTATCGCATTTGGTATCGCTTCGGGAGTTTCCCCAGAAAAAGGCATCATCACTGCTATTGTAGCAGGATTTATCATCTCTTTATTAGGAGGAAGCAAAGTACAGATAGGCGGACCTACCGGAGCATTTATCGTAATTATCTATGGAATCATCCAAGAATACGGCATCAGCGGATTAACAGTAGCAACTCTTATGGCAGGAGAACTCCTTATTTTATTAGGTGTATTCAAGCTGGGAGCTGTTATCAAATTCATTCCTTATCCCATTATTGTAGGATTTACCAGTGGTATTGCCGTTACCATCTTTACGACACAGATTGCCGATATCTTCGGACTGAACTTCGGAGGAGAAAAAGTACCGGGAGACTTCATAGGTAAATGGATGATGTATTTCCATCATTTTGATACTGTTAATTGGTGGAACGCCATTGTCAGCATAGTCAGCGTCCTGATTATCGCACTGACTCCCCGGTTCTCAAAAAAGATTCCAGGTTCACTGATTGCCATCATTGTAGTAACCATTGCCGTGTACCTGATGAAAACATATGGCGGAATCACTTGTATCGACACCATTGGCGACCGTTTTACCATTCAGTCACAGCTGCCGGATGCAGTAGTGCCCGAATTAAATTGGGAAGCTATCAAGAATTTATTTCCGGTTGCCATCACCATTGCTGTACTGGGAGCCATAGAATCCCTGTTGTCTGCTGCCGTAGCCGATGGTGTCATTGGTGACCGCCACGATTCAAACACGGAACTGATAGCCCAGGGCGCAGCCAATATTATCGCTCCGCTGTTTGGCGGTATTCCTGCTACAGGAGCCATCGCACGTACCATGACCAATATCAACAACGGTGGAAAATCACCTGTTGCAGGTATCATTCATGCAGTCATTCTGTTGCTGATTCTCTTGTTCCTGATGCCTCTGGCACAATATATCCCGATGGCCTGTCTGGCAGGTGTATTGGTGATTGTTTCCTATAACATGAGCGGCTGGCGTACTTTCAAAGCGTTGCTGAAGAATCCGAAATCAGACGTCACCGTATTGTTGATCACTTTCTTCTTGACTGTTATCTTCGATTTGACCGTAGCTATTGAAGTGGGTTTGCTCATTGCCTGTGTATTGTTCATGAAACGTGTCATGGAAACAACAGAAATATCGGTTATCAAAAATGAAATCGACCCCAATAATGAATCCGATCTGGAAGTGCACGAAGAACATCTCATGGTTCCCAAAGGTGTGGAAGTATATGAAATCAACGGTCCCTACTTCTTTGGTATCGCTACCAAGTTTGAGGAAATCATGTCCGAACTGGGCGACCGTCCCAAAGTACGGATCGTACGTATGCGTAAAGTACCATTCATTGATTCTACCGGTATTCACAACCTGACTAATCTATGCGAAATGTCTAAGAAAGAAAATATTCAGATTGTGCTTTCGGGAGTGAATGAAAAAGTGCATCAAATTCTTGAAAAATCAGGATTTAATGAACTGCTGGGAAAAGAAAATATCTGTCCTAATATCAATGTGGCTTTGGAGAAAGCAAAGGCTATTATAGAAAAATAAAATAAGAAAGGAGAGCATTATGGACTAAAATAAATGCTCTCCTTTTTGATTCTATTCTGCTAATGAAGGACAGGAATAGAAAGCCAATATCCTTTTTTCAGTAAATAAGTGTAAAATGCCCCCATACTCCTCACTGGTGTTTTAAAATCTTGAAATCAGATTTATCATTAAAAGACCTTATCCGCATCCCTAAGCCCTTCCTGCCATATAGTCAAGTGCTTTCTTCGTGTTTGTTGTATTTCCATAGCTTATGGAAATAGATAAATGAATATTCAATGCCTCCAACAGCATATTTCCTAAAAGGCTGTTACCTCCCCCATTATACCGCATATCAACAACCAGCAAAGAAACTTCCCTTTGATTCATATCCTGAGTCATGTGTTCCCAAAAATGGAGTATAAATAAAAAATCCCGTTAAAATAACGGACAGAAAATGGATATAGCGACAACGGTTCTATATTCACAAAAGTATGGGCATCCTGCAAAAGAACTAACAATTCATTAATTCTCAGATGGAAATCGGCTAAAGTGATGTTATTTATTCATATCACAAAGCTCATCGCAAGCGGACAGGACAAACTGACAGCATTAGGCTTGCAATGACTTGTCAAGAATAAAAGCTGGATGTACCTTGGTCAGAAAGATGAAAAAGTTCATCAGTTCGTTCTGATAAAGATTAAAGCTTCCATCATTATAATCAGGGATAGAAGTATATTCCATTATTATTCAAATCCATTCAATTGCAAGTATGTGAAACAACGTATCTCCAGTCTTTGAAAAATATCCAGGAATAAATTATATGTTTTAATAGTGACCTGAAAAAGTAAGATATGTTCATGAGCAAAGTAAGTTCACTTCATCGGCAAAGTAAGTCAACTTACTTGCCCTTTGAAGTCAACTTACTTTTTTCTCAATACGAGACCGATACCGGAATACCGGAATCCTTTATCAATTTTCCTATTCTGTCCAATTCCTCATGAGTAGCCTTTTCCAAATCATGATCGGGCGTTTCACGGTCGATGGTGTAAATCATCACCTGACGGGGAGCAATCTCTTTTACCGTTTCCAGCCAGGGCAGCACATACCGATCTGAAGTATTATCCACATCCTGCCCTTGATATTTGCCTTTCATGAACATGGTCTGAATAATTAGATTACCTTTGAAAGCTTTCATCCCTTTTATAATTTTCCGTACATCATAGTGCCCGGTCGGGCGGTCTGTCAATCGAATATAATCCGTATCAATAGTATCCAGCTTCAATATATTATTATCTATCTTATTCAATGCATCAAATACCTCCGGTTTGTGAATAAAAGTAGAATTACTCAATACACTCACTTTTGCCTGAGGAAAATATATATCACGCAATGCCAAAGTATCCTCTATAATTCCTGCAAAATGAGGATGAGCCGTCGGTTCGCCATTACCGGCAAAAGTCAGCACATCCGGTTTAGGACCATTCTGCCGCATATCAATCAAACGGGCTTCCAAAGCCTCACGAACCTGCTCGCGAGTAGGCAGTTTCTTTTGGGGACGATGATCTTCATTAAAACCACATTCGCAATAAATGCAATCGAAGGTACAAAATTTACCATCTTCAGGAAGAAGATTGATTCCTAAAGACACTCCCAAACGACGACTATGTACCGGACCGAAGATGGGAGAAGGATAAATGACTGTTGACATAGTTCTTTTTTCAGTTGATAACAGTACAAAAATACAGAATGTTTTTCAGAATTTCAGTCTCAACTGCAAATAAAGGTCACTCTTTGTACTGCCGTCAATTTCCTCCAAAGCGGAACTTATCTTATCCCGATTGAAATAATGGGTAGTTCCGTACTTGACCTGCAAGATAATGTGTTTATTCAATTCATAACGGGCGTTCACTACCACACGCATACCTTTATAATAGAATGAAGGCATGGAAAAAGCATAGAGCACACTCTTTTCATAGATAGTAAGACGGGAATTATAGTCATCCGTATTAAACCATGCGGCACTCAAATCAAGCTGAAGAGGAAGCAAATGAAATGTATAAGCAGCACTTTGAGAAACCAGAAAACCATTGGAAGCAGATTGCCCACGAAAGTTGATGCGTACATAATCCGCTATGGTTTTCAATGTCAGTTTATCTTTCACGCTATAATTCAATTGGTATCGGCATTTCTGCTGAATAGATGGAATAGTTTGCTTGGTTTTATCCTCAGCAGTGAAGTCCTTTTCCTTCTTTTTATAACGATATCTTATAAACATTTCCAGTTCATAAGTAGGTGAATAACTTAATTGCAGTAATCCATCCAATCCTTTGGTTCCTGCTTTGCTTACTAAATATTTCTTCCAAGGGAAATAGAAAAAATCACCATAACAAGTCATTTTTATATACTTTAAAATACTGGTTTCCAATCCTATATAAAATCCACTCTCATTTTGTACCGTACTTCCCTCTCCTATAGAACGAGCATAAACCGATTGATATTTGGCATCATAATACCTGTTCATAACTATTAACTGTGTTCCTCCTTTCGGTGAATAACGTAACATATTCATGGTTGCCCAAGTACCACATTTGTCTATAGCCGTTTCACCCAATAAAGAGAAGCGTTTCCAAAAGAATTTATAATCTCCTCCCACATTATAAAAGTCCTTTCCACGGGGATAATAAATATTATAGTACTTCTTCTCAGGATTCAACGGCTTGTTGAAAACATTATAAACAGCTGTTAATCCTAACTCACAGTACTTTCCATTATAATTTAAATTACTGCCAACCAACTGATTAGTTAATGTATTTTTCTTCTCAAACTCACGATACAACCGATGATATCCATCTTTTTTCAACGACCTTATAAACTGGTTATCAACAATACCATCCATCTTCCGATAAGAATAGAAACCATCCAATGTCCATCTTTTCGCCAACTTATAGCTGACTGCCATTCCTTGAAAATAGTTATATTCATCGGTAGAAGAATGCTTGCGTATGCCCCGGCTCTTATTTCCCAAAGTAGAGAGTGTAGCTGTTTTTCCCATCCCGAAATCAGTGTTGATAACTAGTCCATAACCATAGCTGACACGGTAATTACCAAGAGCTAAAGTCTTGATATGACCTATATTACGAATTAACAAGTATAGTGAATAAAAATCATAACCTTTTTTATTTTGTCCGGTAAAGAAAGGTTCTCCTGCATCCTTTTCAGCAGTAATTCCTGCATAAATCTGATCCCGATAATGAAAACTATATCGCAGATTATGATAATATCCATATCCCAAATACTGTTTGTTCGGATTCTTTTTTAAAGTTTCTGCCGGGTACTGTTGATACCCGGCCTTCGTATAAAAAGGAATATCGACACGTGTTGATAACTCTTGTTTACCGTATTTCAATATTCGCTTTATATTTGGTTTATATTGCTCTTTTTCAGGAGTTTCAAAGTAAATAAAGGGTAGTAAATAGTGAATAGTCTGCCTGTCAATATCTTCAATCATCCATAACTCATTGCGGGTAAGCATAGGACCATATTTGTACAGATAATACAATATATTCTCTACCAGTTGGTCAGAGAGAAATGGAAAACGTTCCAGTTGCTCTTTAGTTGCTGTATTGATATTGATGGGATTTTCACGTAATTCGGAAAGCTCCTCAAAGTGAGTATCCCATTGAAACGAACTGTTTTCATCTTCATCCATCAATTGCTCTGCCAGTTCTTCCCATACTTCCTGCGCACATAGGTTATGCACCGATAAAAGTATTGTAATACAGATAATTAACATTATTCTTAACAACCTGTTCATTTTGTAATTCATTGGCGTGTTTTAAGTTAAAT
>OLOG01001430.1_pt1 | contig 14333 bp, 8 predicted proteins | sample 1672351 | NCBI WGS metagenome assembly OLOG01 (sample SAMEA3136674, study PRJEB25190) | human gut metagenome | biome: human gut; feature: human-associated habitat; material: faeces | place: Austria | collected 2013 | reverse complement strand
GTCGGTGACCACTTTGTCCTCTTTGCCTCCGAAAACTCCCAGATCAGCCAGATATCACTAAACTCCTCCAGACCACGGCAGGCATCCACATTGCGATATTCCGGTTCGAATACGATTCTCGCTTTAAGCGCCCCTACACGGCCACTCTGCCTGGGAATACCGAATTTGGTTGGAAAATTATTTTCTATATGTGCGATTGGAACCATTGTATTATTCTCCTTTTGTAACTGTTCAGTACCTTCACAGTTACGAGTCAAAATCCACAAGAAAGAATCCTGCTTGCGGGATTTTGGCATGTTCATGCCAAAACACCTCGCGAGATAGTAGACTGCTGAATAGTTACGAAATATCTTTTATAATAGCAATTTTAGTATAATCAAGTCCTATCTATGTTTTTGCGAACGAGACGATTTGCGAAAGTGATATGCATATTTATGGGAAATCTCTGTTCTATATGGAATGCATATAAAATATCCATAATGACTTTGAATAAGTAAACAAGCATATCTTCTTTCCTTTTTCTTTAAAAGTTCTTTATATGGCGGATTCGGATATTTCTCGTAAAATTCATCTGAAAGGCTATAAACAGCATAGTCAATTTCCAATTTTCTTCTCCTTATATACATATAAACGAGAGGGAAAATGAACTCCCTCTCGTTATACTCTTCGCTCGGTCATATTTTATTTTACCGATGAGTCAGAACCGTCACTCATCTCATCTCTCGGTTATATTTATTTTACCGATGAGTCAGAACCGTCACTCATCTCATCATGCGAATAGAGAATTAACTCTCTATATATTGTATTATATAACATATTTTCTTAAATAGCACAATCCTATATTTTTAATTTTTCTAACACGCTCTAACATCGTTTCTGTTCACAGCAATATGCTTTCTAACACACTGGACTTGTGTGAATTTATATTATTTGATCTTAGCGCTCTTTGCTTTAGAATAGCTGCTGTATATTCTTTTACCGTTTTCGGTACGATATGCCCGCACCTTGTAATAGTATGTTTTCTTAGACGTAAGCTTCTTATTTATATAAGAAACAGTGCTTCCCTTTTTAATCGTTGATACTGCCTTATATTTACCGGATTTGGATGTGGCACGGTATACTACATACCCTTTGGCACCGCTTACCTTTTTCCATTTCAGTGTAGCCTGTTTCTTACCGGCAGTTACTGTGACAGCCGGGGTTTTCGGTTTTACTGTCTGTGCCGGAGTTGGTGTCGGTGCAATTCCATTGGTTGTTACAGAGAAGTTTTTGTCATAACTGCTTTTAATAGCACCGCCCCATTTGGTGGAAACAGCCTGTACACTGTAATAATAAGGAGTTGACGGAGAAAACGCTGTATCTGTATAGGAGAGGTCTTTGACCGTAGCAATCTTTGCGAATTTGCTTTCACCCATCTTACGTCTTAAAATAATGTAAGAATCTGCATTTTCATATTTATTCCAAGTAAGAAGAACTGTATTTCCTGCCGCCTTGCAGGTTGTGATCTCTGGCATTCCTGCTGCAAAGAGGTCTTTTGCAGTACCCTTTACAACTACATGGCACACTGCGGTTACATTCTGATCTGTTTTTACACGGATATCGGTTTCTCCTACAGAAACAGGTGTGATAACACCCTTCTGGTCTACTTTGGCAACGCCTGCATTATCAGAGGTCCATACCAGTTCCCCGCCGCTTCCCTTCGGACTGAATGTCCAGGTCAGGGTATAGGTTCCCTGATCAATTGCCAGAGTCAGCGTTTTGTCACTCAAAGCAATGCTCTGTGCCGGTGCTGTAACAGTCACGTGGCAGGTGCCTTTCGTTCCATTGTCCGTAGTCAGTGTAATATCTGCAGAACCGGCACCCACAGGAGTTACCTTGCCGGAGCCATCTACGGTTACTACAGAAGAGTTGGAAGATTCCCAGTACAAAGAGGACGGTTTTGCGCCGTTTGGCGTGATCGTGTAATCCAGTGTCCTGGAACCGCTTTTCGTTGAGAGATTCAGGCTGGACGGAGAAATACTCACCCCTGTCACACTGACCGGTCTGGAAGAAACGGAAATATTGCAGGTCGCATAGACACTTCCGGAAACTCTCGCAGTAATCACCGCAGAACCTTCTCCCACTGCTGTTACCACACCACCGTTTACACTTGCAACAGAATTGTTGGAAGAAGTCCAGCTTACAGTTCCCACCGCATCAGACGGAACAATCGTATAAGTCAGTGTATAGCTGTCTCCCTTTGTAAGAGTCAGATCAGAAGCATTTAAGCTGATCAGCTTCGGTGCTACCGGAAGCTTTGACTCAATACTTTTAAGCAGCTGAACCGCTTCATAAACTCTGTTTGCAGACGCATCCAGCGTAGTCAGCGCACTGTCCGCTTCGGCATATGCACCGGAGAATCCGCTGACCTGGGACCATCTGGAACGCTCTGCATTTGCCTTTCCCATCATGCGGATAAGCTCGCTCTTATCTGCCGCCTCAAAAATCTGCCTGTTATTATTATACGGGTCACATCCTGTAATGTCCGTACCACCGCAAAGGGCAAACATAACACGCAGGACACTTCCGTCTGACGGATGACTCGCACCCATTCCGACACCCATAAATACATTATCCAGAGTATACGTCCATCCGGATGCGGAGCAGTAGGAAAATTCTGTCAGATCCGGTGCATATTTGTTATCAGTAAGCTTATAGGCATCACCGGTCCAGGTGGAAGTCTCGGAGAGAACCTTCTGGATACATGCCGGTGGATTCAGGCTTCCACTGTCACAGTTGGCAATTCCCCTTAAGTAGAAACCATAACTTGTATTTGTGTCATAAAGCGGCGTAATCCCGTTCTCACTTAACCCGCGGAGCAGAACATCTGCACAGGTTTCTCCTTTCGCAAATTCCACCTGTACAGGATCCAGGATCATACCCTGGCCGATCGTGTTCTTCTCCACAGTCAGCGTCAGGGTATCTGCCAGAACATCGGTCTGTCCCAGCGCAAAAATCCCCACTGCCATTCCGGCTGCAAGAGTCAGCCCCTTAATGGCCTGCCATAGCTTATTCTTTGTCATATTCATTTTCCTCCTTATTTTCGGGCCGCTGCAGCAGCCCGTATTTTCTTTTTACTCTCTCCAGTTTCTCCAGCAGAGGCCTGCTTAGGATCCACAGGAAGATTACCGTAGAAGTTGCCTGCACCAGATCTACCGGTGCACCTGAGATATAAAACGCGATCAGGCTCTTCTTTGTGATGTATCCGTATGCCATCAGAATAGATGCCGGATTCATGATCCCGCCGAAGATCAGAAACACACTTAAGAATCCGTAAATACACAGATCCACCTTCCTGGCTTTGAGAATCCCTTTCTGAAAAAGGATTCCTGCCAGATATCCGATCATTCCATAGGAAAACATCTGCCAGGGTGTCCACGGTCCCTGCCCGAAAAACATATTTGAGATCATCATGATCAGACAGGCACACAGAAACCCCGCCTCACCACCTAAGGAAACCCCGGTAATGATCACGATGGCCGCAATCGGCTTAAAGCTTCCGATCATAAAGAAAGCACTCCTGCCTGCGACCCCAAGAGCCGCCATTACGGCAATGACCATAATCTCTCTTGCCTGTGGATGCCGGCCCTCAAATACCATAAAGAACGGGATCGTGGCATAGGCAAGTATTAAAAGACTGATCACTACATCATGCTTACCATGAAACTCATGAACCAGGATAAAAAGCACCAGCGGAACAAAAGCCAGAAACATAATCAGACCAATCCAGGTACGCTTCTCAATCTTTCCTTTATGGATCGGCTGGATAATGATTCCATCCTCTTTCAGTTCATATTCCTCTAATTCCTGTCCGGATTCCTCTTCCCCGGGCAGGCTCTGTGCACAGGAATCCCCGAAGAAACGGTCCATAAACTGGTCTAAAGCCTTGCCTTCAAGCACGCAGCCACCTCCTTTCCGGTAACAGCATCAGGAAAATAATGCCTTGCCATGCGATTGGCAGCAGTCGTATAAAAGCTGTTTCCCGCAAAGAAATCCCTTGCACTCTTACACGTCACCACATTTCCCTGAAAGAACAGGCCGACCCTGTCTGCATATTCTGCGACAAACTCCACATCATGCGAGATCATAAAGATAGTGATCCCGTGAGCTTTGAGCTTCTTTAAAATGTCTCCCAGTTCCTGTTTATATTCTGCATCCAGCCCCTTCGTTGGTTCATCCATCAGAAGAAGCCTCGGCTGCAACAGCAGAACCTTAGCCAGTGCAAGACGCTGCTGTTCTCCACCGCTTAAATCATACGGATGACGGTCAAGCAGTCCTTCCAGTCTGGTCAGACTTACGATTCCCTCGATTGCCTCTGCCTTCCTCATATTGGCAGTGTATTCGGAAGATTTCTTCTCCTTTGCCCCACCGATGATAGAATACAGATCCTCCCGGACTGTCTTCTTGATAAACATGCTCTGGGGATTCTGTGGCAGCACACCCAGATACCCTCTGTAAAGCTGGGTATCCGTATACCTGCGGATATCAATCCCATTCAGGAGAATCTTGCCTCTGTAGGGAGCACGGACACGACTGATCAGCGATAAAGTCGTACTTTTCCCCGTTCCGTTTCCACCGACAAGCGCATAAAATTCTCCCTGCTTTACTTCCAGGTTCAGATCCTGCACAACATCCTTTCCGTCTTTTTCATAACGAAACCACACATCCTTTACCTCAATAGCCGGTGGCATAGAGCTTTTGGAACCAGGCAGCAGTTTATCTCTGACTGTATTCAGCTTTTTTTGCAGTTTTTGTTTATTTTTACAAAAATAACTTTCTTCACAAACAGAAACTGTATCAGAAGCTGCTGCCATCACCTGTGTGATCCAGTTCCTTCCCTCTCTTACAGTCAGCGGACATGGCAGATTATTTTCTACCTCTGCATAAATCTGCATGGGAACCGGCATAGACAGAAACATTCCATGATGTTCCCTCTTCAGGAACTCACCGATCTCCCGTGGCGCCCCCTGCGTGAGCAGACTGCCCTTATCCATCACATATACCCTGTCCGCCCACGGAATGACATCCTGCAGCCGGTGCTCCGTCAGAATTATGGTAGTGCCGATATCCCGGTTAATCTTTCTCACCGTTTCCAGAAAATCAGAAGCCGCGATCGGATCAATCTGAGAAGTCGGCTCATCCAGAATCAGAAGTTTCGGGTGCATAGCCATGATCGCCGCCAGGTTTAAAAGCTGCTTCTGCCCTCCGGACAGCTCCGAGACATTCTTATAAAACCACTGATGAATCCCGAAATAGCTTGCCATCTCTGCCACTCTCAGACGAATCGTAGGCGTATCATATCCCAGACTTTCCAGACCAAATGCAAGCTCATGCCACACCTTATCTGTCACGATCTGATTTTCGGGATTTTGCAGTACATAGCCGATTTCCTGGCTCTGCTGCCGGTGGCCGACTTCCTTTAAATCCCGCCCATAATAACAGATTTTCCCGGAACTGCTGCCAAAAGGAGCCAGATCCGACTTCAGCTGGCGAAGCAGCGTACTCTTGCCACAGCCACTCTTACCGCACAGCACATTAAAGGTACCCTCCTCCACATCCAGTGACACATGAGACAGTGACTCCCTGCTGCCATTCGCATAACGGAAGGAAAAATCTCTCACTTCTATTATCTTCATCTCGCTTCTCCTTCCATATCTTCATAAATCTTTCTGTAGGTCACTGCCATCTCTCCCTGTACGTGGCTTCTGCTTTTCTTCATGGCAGATTCCTCACACAGATCCAGAATCAGCGGCAGAAAACAGAACACACCAAAGCTGACAAATGTGACAGCAGCCAGCAGCGGACTGCACGACTGCTTCGGAACCCTTCCGAAAACAGTAAAACCGGCAAGCAGGATTCTGGGATTGTACTGTGCAAAAGCAGCTCCCCGGTAACATCCATATCCGAAAATCACACAAAGCCCGACAAGCATAGTTCCCAGTAGTTTATCCCTTCTGTTAAAACGGTAAATAGAAAAAGCCGTACGTCCTCTTAACCCATAGCCACGGCTTTTCATGGAATCAGCCGTCTCAATCGCATTTTCCAGTGCCCATGTGACAAGAATGGACACCATATTTAACGCATAACGGATCTTCTTAAACCATTTGCCATTGCTCACATCCATCCCCACGCATTTCTGTCCATTGCGGATCACCTTCAGCTGGGCCATAAAGTGAGGCACAAACCGAAGCGCCATAGACAGCATCAGAGACATCGCAGGGATAATCCTGCCAAAAAGATAGATAAATTTATCACTTGTCATGATCTGGTTATAGCAGGAGAACCACAAAATCATAATAAAAAGTACACATCCCAGAACGATTCCATATACCATTGCCTCCAGCGTAACCCAGTTTCCGCTGCTTTCTATATAAAGAAGCGGTGTGACTCCGTAATGGTTAAACATCGGGTTTAAGAGTGCCACGATAAGGAGACTCGGTAGCGTCAGAAGAAAATTGATTTTCAGAACCTTCTTTACTCCGTTAAGCCACATGGAGTAAGCTGTGGCAGCCACAAAAGAGACTGCCAGGTAAACCGGGTGCTGGATAAACATGGTAAACCCCAGCACCACGGCAAAATAAAAGAAATTTAAAACAGGATGGCACCTGGAAAAAGCATCAGTCATAATACTGATCCCCCACATCCCTGCCAAGATTGCAGGTATAACGCCATTCTACCGTATCGCCGTCCTCCAGCGTATATTTCGAGCAGCCATAATTCGGATACCAGCCGTTGACACAGTACATCCATCCGGAATCCTTGCCACAGTCAAACTCATACAGGTTATTGATACCGGATACATAATAACTGTTATACATAGGTGTCCACTCCGACTCCATCTGAATACCGGCCTGATTACATACACGCTTCAGCACATCAAATACCGTCTCCCCCTCATAGAACTCCACCTCCGAAGGATACAGGATCCAGCCGTCCGCAGGCACAAATTCTGCCTTGGACTCTTTCAGATCATCCCAGTTATTCAGGATCGTAGAACACTCGATAGAGAAAGTACAGGTCATGGCTGTATCTGAGCTGTCATCGCCACCGGAAGTGTCTGTATTGCCTGTTCCATCGCCGGAAGAGTCTGTCTGTCCGGAACTGGTATTTCCATCTGTGCTGGACTGACCGCCAGAACTTCCAGTGGAATTTTCACCGTTTTGTGTATCCTTATTATCAGCAGTGCCCTTGGATTTGTCATCGGATTCATCCGTAGATTCACCTGTGGTAGAACCGCCGATCAGATAGAAATCTCCTCCTGTCTTAGTCACGTTAAAGGTAAGTGTTGTGCGCTCTGTTTTTTTCTTTCCGGTTTCTCTGGTAGTAATCTTTGCAGTATCAAGCTGATAAAGCTTTCCATCTTCTTCCAGACAGTAAAGAACCTTATCCGCGTCCCATTTTTCTTTCAGATTCAGGGTCAGCTTCGCAGGCGCTGCCAGATTCATCTTCTCCAGTGTGACTTTCAACGCATAAGGCGCATCATTGGCAAGCTTCTTTACCTCTTCTGTTCCATCTTCACTGCACTGTACCAGAAGTTTTTGCTCCACCGGATTCTGAATCTGGCTTCCATTGTAAGTCCATTTATAACTGATCCCGCTGTCCGTTTTTCCGGTAAAATAATACTTTTCGTCCTTTCCGGCGATCGTTTCCATCTGTGCCTGGGTGATGATTCCGTCCTCAGGAAGCTTTGTTTTCTGCTTCAAAGGTTCCACATCTGTATCAGAATCTTCCTCCGTGCTGTTTAAGATCTCAGCTCCTTTTTCGGAAAGCTGTGTCATGCCGTCATCCCCGCCGCCACAACCTGAGAGCGAACTTACCCCCAGAAACAGTGCAAGCCACAGGGCAAGTCCCTTTTTCTTTATCCTCATTTCTTCTTCCTCCGCTTCTTAATAAGAGCCCTCACTCCGGCCTTAATGCCGCTGCCTGCCAGTCCTCCCGCCAGAGCACCGCCTGCCGCAAAACCAAAGATCATACCATATTCTTTCTTCTTTGAGGTCAGACTTCCGGTTCCACTCTCCCCGGCAGTTTCCTGATATCCATCCTCACCGGTATCCATCTGTGAAGTCTCTTCCGACTCTGTATAAGGCTCTGCTTCGAAATCCCAGCCGCCGGAATTCTTATCCTTTGATGACTTACTGTTCTTTGATTTACTGTTTTTAGAATCCTTTGAACCGGAGCCACTATCCTTTCCTGAGCTTTCGGAACCCGTGGAGCTTTTGCTGCCGGAAGACTTACCACCCAGAGATTTCCCGGATCCACCCGGCGTTTTCGTATTGCCGCCTGACGGTGTTGTGGCAGGAACCGGCGTCGGGGTAGGAATCGGCGTGGGTTCTTTCAGACCGGTACCGGAACCATCTCCCTTGCCACCTTTTTTGATACTCACATCTGACATATCATAAAGGCTCGTCTTGCCATCCTTCAGGCGCTGGTAGGCAACCAGTGCGTAATATCCCTGCTCCGTAGCCATCCCGTCCAGAGTGCCTGCTGCCGCCCCGCCGTTATTTCCGGCACCCGCCTTTACATGCATAAATCCACTTCCATCGATATGATAGGAAAGAAGATTCTCTATTGTCCAGTGGCCGCCCTTGATGAAACGCGAATCCGTCTCCGGGTCAATCCCAAGGCTGCATAAAGCCGTGATGATCTGTGCACAGGACTCCTCTGTCTCCACACCCATCGTGGAATATCCACCGCTGTCGTTCTGCATTTCCGACAATTTATTCAGCCCTCTGTCAATGGCAGCAGTCACATTCTCATAACCTGATTTATGATAATACGGTGCCAGCGCCTGCAGTGTCATGCCGGTAATATCAGAATCCGCATTACTTCCCATCAGCGTCCATCCGCCACCCGGGAGTTCACTCTGCAGCAGGAAATTCACCAGCGCAGATTCCGAATTCTGCTCCTTCGCAGACGGGTTCTCCGGGAAAGAATATTCCGGGTGGCAGTTAAGGGCAAGGAGTGCCCAGATCGGACCGTTTAATCCCTGTTCCTTCACAAGGCTGAAATCAGAGATATATTGAAATAGATTGTAACCACCCACATTGCGGGCATCCTTCCCCTCTGAGGTCAGGACCAGGATTCTCTTGGAATACTCTGTATATTTGGAAGTATTGGTAAGGATTCCCTTCTTTTCCTCGATATAATTTGCCGTGTGATTATAATAGGTAGAGAAATATTTCTCCTTCAGGCTTAAACCGCCTCTCGCCAGTCCAAGCACATACCATTCGCTGCCAACAGAAGGATTGGTATCTGTTGCACGCATATAGGCGCTGGTCTCTGCCATAACCTGACTGACCGATTTCTTCAGGGCATTTGCTCCCTGCATGACCGTTACCTTACAGGAGGCCGTCATTTCCGGATGTTGTGTTACAGAAGCGGTAATCGTAGCTTTGCCATTCTTTACTGCTGTGACAACTCCCTTTTTGCTTACTTTCGCAACAGAAGTGTCACTGCTTTTCCATGTCACTGTATACTCTTCCGTAACCGATTCCGGTACCGGGACCACCTTCAGGGTGTATTTCTGCCCCCGGTTGATCTTAACGGATTTACTGTTAAGAGAGATTCCCTGAAGTCCTGCGGGGAAGTCAGCAATGATCAGATGGTTTAAAGTTCTGGCACTGTCCAGATAGAAGCGGTTATCTTCTGTCGTCTGAGGGGTCAGTTCCATAAACGAATCCCCGGTACTTCTAAGAACCCTCGGTTTCGTCAGACTCTCATATCCATCCGGGACAAGAAATGTCAGAGAGATCATCGTCATTGGCTGATAGTTTTCTCCTGTACGGATATCCGTATAGGAAATATTTATATCATAAAGAAGCTGTGGAAGAGTCCCCGGATATGCTTCGGAGAGCTCCTGTATAGTCTGTTCCTGATCCGGGTTCTCCTGCACATGGGTCTGCACATACCAGGGATTTCCCGTGGCGGTCACTCCACTGTCAGAAGAAATCAGTGCCGCAATACGGTTTCGGACAGTTTCAAGAGCCTCTTTGACTCCGGCATCAATTTCTGCCTGCTCCTCTTCTGTCAGACTGTCATAGGTGTCACTGGCAAGAAAGAACTTCGAGACCGTTTCTGAGGACAGATCAATTTCTTCGAGCGCCGCTGCTTCCTGAATACAGGAAATCATGGCTGGTATATCCAGCTTTTCTTCACCGGCTTCATTATTTTCTTCTTCATTTCCGGCCGCGCCATCGTCTGTCTCTGACTGAGATGGTTCGGTGTCAGACTGGAATTCATTCGCAGTTTCTCTGTCGTCAGAATCATCATGCTGTACAGGGACAGAAGTTTCTTCTGCCTCCCCGTGTATCTGCTCAGCCGGTGGCATCTGGGCTGCGGGTACAGGACATGCGGTCACAGCAATTCCTGTACTGAGAAGCAGTGCCATCCATTGTTTATTCATTTGTTTCCTCCGCGTTTTTAATCTAAAAAATTACATCCGGGTAAAATAGCACCCGCAATTCCTGAAATTACAAAATGACAGATGACTCTCCCCCTGTCATATAGCAGGTAGAAAGGACATCTGCCTTATTTTTTTGTATCATTCTTTCCAAATTTTGCAGCAATTATCAGAGCGATTATTACATTTATCAGAAAATTCCATCCATAAGTATCTTTCCATATGTTTAACAGGCAGCTCAAATCTGAAATTTTATTGTGGAATATAAATTCTCTTGATATAAATATAGCTGCCAGGCTCGCCAAAAACATTAATGAAATAGTCAGCAAAAATATTTTTATTTTATTCATATATATAAATTATACAGGATAGGAATCTGTAGACATTTTATATTCAGAAACTAATTTTGTTCTTGCTGAATCTGAATATATTGATATAATCACGCGCAATTTTGAACCATACATAGCTGTAATTGAAGTACCATATCCCTTTTTTTTGAATTTACTGTAATGTTCCTCTATACAATCACTCGCATAAGAAGAAATTCCCGCTCCAATTGCACTTCCTGCTATAGCTGCTCCTTCACCTCCGCAAGATCCAATTGCTGTTCCAGTTGCAGTTAACACAGCACTACATAATGCCTTTATAGTTTTCTTTTCGGTAGATACATTAAATGAAAAATTATACTTAGCGCGCTTCCATTGATTAAATTCCCGTGATTCATAATTATCAGCGCTTACAATATTTACATTGCTATCATTTGCATATACAGTAACTGTAAAAATTTGCAAAATCATACATAAAATTATAATTATAAATGCTTTTTTCATTCTCTTATCTTCTTTTGGGGTATGCAGTGTGTTGATAACACACTGCATACTGATTTTATTATTTAACAGTTACTTTTTTAATCTTTGAGAAAGAGCCATAAACTGCTTTTCCGTTTACTTTTCTGTAAGCACGTACTTTATAGTAACGGGTCTTTCCGGTGAGGAGGCTCTCGTCTGTCGCACCTGTACCTTTGGTGATCTTTATGCGGGTATAGGTACCATTTTGGGAATCGCTGGCATATACCTGATAGCCATCGGCACCCTTTACCTTACTCCATTCAAGCACTGCTGTCTTTGAAGTTGAGCCTGCGGACAGGGTCGGAGCAGAAAGTACTGCCTTTGCTTTCTCTGTTGCTGAATAGCTTCCGTATACTTTCTTTCCGCTTACATTGCGGTAAGCACGTACTTTGTAATAATAAGTCTTACCGGTAACTGCTTTCTTATCTAGGAATGTAACTGCGCTGTTCTTTGCAGTGGAACCAATCGCTGTATACTTGCCATCCTTTGAAGTGGAACGGTATACTCTGTATCCATTTGCACCGGAAACCTTATTCCATGTTACGCGGATCGTACTGTAGCTTTCAGAATTTGCCGTAGCAATCTTTACTTTGCCAAGTCTGGCTTTTCCTGCAACACCATCTTTGTCATAGCTGCTTACAGTCATCTCGCCCCATGCGTAAGAGTACGCCTTAACAGTATAATAATAGGTTGTTCCTGTAACTGCTTTCTGATCCTTATAGGAAATATCTGTTACCCGGGATGCGATCTTCTTCCATCCGCTGTCTGCTGTTCTGCGGTATACCATGTATCCGTCTGCGTTATCCACGCTGCTCCAGCTGATCTGGACAGTCTTATAGTTGATTGCCTTTGTCTGAAGATCTGCAGGCATATCTGCCTTAAATGCACCCTGTTTGCCCGCAAGTTCAATGTGGTAATCTGCCACGATCGTCTTGATCAGCCCTAACTGCTTCGCATTCCACATATAGGACTTGCCTTCCACACTCATGCCGTCGATCAGCTTCTGAAGTGCTGCAAGCTCTGCTTCTACATTTGCAATGTTCTCTTTGGTAACAGCAGTCGGAAGATTGCTGATCCACTCATCTGCCTGCTGTGCATCTGAAATGTCCTTACCTGCCTTGTCAGCCTGTGCCGTCAGTGCTGCGATAACCTCTGCAAAAGTCATCTCCTGACTGCCGACTTTGACTTTCAGGCCTGCCATGGCATCTTCCTGTCCCTGATAATCCTTAGCATAACGGTCAAGGAAAGCCTTAACATCTGCGTAGGAATCTCTGTCTACCGGGTGATCTTTTACTGTTGCATAAATCTGTGCTGCTTCATCTGCGAAGAACTGCTGATATGCACTCTGGCCTTTCTCATAAGTCAGTGCCATGGCAAGAAGCTTCTCCATATTCTCAACCAGTGCGGTGTTCTCGCTTCTGAATTTCTTCTCTTCTGTTTCTGTTAATCTGGCATAAGCATTCTTGGCTTCTGCAATCTGTTTCAGCTCTGCTTCTGTAAGTTCACGCTTAGAGGTATCACCTGCTGCCGGAACTTCTTCATCAGAGGAGAAATCAACATCTGTCTGGACATCTTCAGTATCTTCAGCTGATTCTGCCTGAGGGATATCCACTGTCTCAGCTGCCTGCTCATCAACTTCATCACTGCTGAATGCGTCCGCACTTCCATCTGAGAAATCAGATCCCTCAGACTGTGCCGGTACCGCCTGTTCCTCTTCAACAGAAGCTGCCTCCTGTGCTGATGGAACTGTAGTCGGCTGAGGTGCCTCATATCCTCGTACTGTCTGCGCATCCGGGAGTGCTTTAAGCATTGCCTTGAGCGCATCGGCTTTCAGCTGGTAAATATAACCTTCTGCTTTCTCCAGAGAAGCTGTATTTGTAACCTGGGCTTTCTGCTGGTCATCAAGCGTATCATACAATGCTCTTGCATTTACCACATAAGCCTTCCAGTCATTCCAGATTTTCTCTGTCGGAACATTGTTATTCTTCTCTGTCAGTCTCAGAGGTCCGTCAGAAAGAGCACCTGAAGATGAAGTAGTGATATTCAGTTCATCGATAAAGGAGATCACATAAGCAACCTTCTCATCCGTACTCTGTCTGCTGATAAACAACTCCGCTTTTTCAAGCTCTGCATAGTTTGTCACACGCTTCTTCTGATCTGCTGTCAGGGCATCATAAGCCGTTCTGGCTTCCACTACAAGAGCCTGTTTCTTCAGATAATTATCGGAAGTAACCTCGCCGATTGCCTTGATCTTATCAACAACTGCAGCCGCAGCCTTCAGATCAGGAATCAGATTTCTCAGATACTGTAACGTACTGTAATTCGTAACCAGAGCTTTCTGCGCATCTGTAAGAGCATTGTACTCTGCCTGTACGCGGTCAAGAAGCTGCAGAACATACGGATCAAGAGTCAGTTCAGAAGAAGAAGGAAGCGCATCAATATCAGCGATAACCTTCTCTACTGCTTTCTTATCCTTATCTTTCTGCTCCTGCTGTTTCTCAAGTTCTCTGATCTTAGCCTCTGCTTCAGTCAGCTTAGAGTAATTTGTAATTACAGATTTCTCTTCATCATTCAGTGAATCATAAAGAGTTCTTGCCTTCTCTACAGCCGCCTTGTCATCCAGTGTCAGCTTATCCGCTGCCGGAATCGCATTAATGGCTGCCATAGCTTTTTCAATAGAATTACCTGAACCAGTCTCTGCTGCAAGAAGCTTTCTAAGTGTATCCTTGTTAAAGATTGCCTTGTGAGTTTCGTCTAATGCTTCGTAAGCGTCTCTCGCTTCTTTGATCTGCTTTTTCGTACTGTCATCGTTAAGGGCAAGGATCATGTTGTTAACTTTTTTTGTTGGAACAGTTACGTCTGTAAATTCCCAGAAGCTGGATGTTTTTTCATATTGTCTGATAAATGCATCCAGACCACGTGCAATCTGCGGAACATCATAATTTGTGAATCCATGAATACTTCCGTCAAAAACACCATCTACATCTACCAGATCAAAGAATGCATCAAGAATATTGTTTCCATTCTTAGTATATCCACTGGAAGAA
>OLOG01001425.1_pt1 | contig 14420 bp, 14 predicted proteins | sample 1672351 | NCBI WGS metagenome assembly OLOG01 (sample SAMEA3136674, study PRJEB25190) | human gut metagenome | biome: human gut; feature: human-associated habitat; material: faeces | place: Austria | collected 2013 | reverse complement strand
ACTTGTTCATTAATGGAATAAAACAATCCATATCTGAGCGATACTGATTTACATCAACAACAGCAATATATTCATCTGCAACACCGACCTGTACATTATAAGCTGGAAGCAACTGGTCATTGCCCATGTAGTCTGTCTTGATTCGCATAAAAGTGGCTGAATGGTCTGTTTTCGAGTAACTGTTGCGATCTTCTCCACAGATTTTGATTTTTTCCACGTATTCTTCCAACTTAGCAGCATACTCTTTGAGTTTCTCATAATGACGTTGTTGTGTAGTTTTGCGATGTCCCCTGCCATGAACAAACATTGCTTCATTAATCTGCCAGACTTCTGCATACTGTTCAGCAGCTTCCTTCAGATACTCTGGTGCGTACTCACTATTGATACAAAGTTTCATACCTGTACATGAAAGTTCCTCATTGATTTCCTCAAAGAGTGTAGTTATCTTACCAAAGAGACGGTATCTGGATTTTTCAGTTGCTTTTTTCCATACCCAGGAGTATTTATTCGCATTTGCTTCAAACTTGGATCCATCAATGTATAGATGTTGAAGATCTACATGCTCTGTCTCGAAGATTTTTTTGTTTATATCTTGAAATATTTCTTCAATGGAATCAGCAAGTACTTCGTTGATGAAGTAGCCGAAAGTACGGTAAGAAGGTGCTTGATGATCCATAAGATACATGAAGCGGAGATTGACTTTACACTGATCCTCCAGTTCACGCAATGATATATAGCCATTCGCCATAAATCCAAACAAAACTGTTTTCAGCATGCTGACCGGGTCATATCTGAGTCTTCCTGTATAATGTTGAGGAATATTTTTCAGATATTTCTCCAGTTCGATTTCTCCCATAAATCTATCAAAAGTCAGCACTGGATCACAGATGTCCAAATAATCTTGAATTAGCATTGGCAAAACTGCCTGTTTTGGGTTAGAATAGATTATGTTATTAATTTTTTTCACAAATTAATTATAACAGAAAGAAAGACCTTGAGTTCATTATAAACTCTTGGTCTTTCTTTTTTTTCGGGACTATTCTTTTTTCACAGCCCCTAATTTTTTATTGTATGAAACCTCGGAAAACAAGCACAGGCTTGTTATTATAAGAACCTTCCGAATACTTCATGATAAAGTGGGAATGGTTCTTTGCTTTTTTTGAGGCTTCGCATGCTGACATAAACTTAGAGAAAAGTTCGCTACCTACATCATTTTTAATTACAGAAAAAGGAAGTATCAGGGAAAACGGGTTACCCTGTTCATCAAGGATCTCCATTCTATAATTACCTCTTTCATCTGCTTTAATGACATAAGAATTGCTATCAGCATTCATCGTCTTTGTTTCTGCCTTTGCTTTAAGCGGATTTTCTCCGGCAGGCTTTGCAGCTGCCTTTGCATCTGATCTGTCACCCGGTTTTGTACTATCAACAGGCTTTTTGTTCTGAGGCTGTTGAGTTTGGCTTGGCTTGGTTGTCTGTTCCTGACTTGGATTTTGTTTTTCTTTTGTTCCAGATGTTTCAGTAGCCGGAGCAGCTTCATCATCTTCACCAAGATTGTTGCGATAGGCTGTTGATGATTTGACAGTAGTTTCTGCCATTTCTTCATAATAGCTTTTTGAAGTTAAAAAAAACCATCTGGCAGTTGTACGCAGCCAATCGTAATCTACAGGGACACAAGCATATTGATTGCCAGAATCAGACTTATATGTTCCATTTATTACGACAAATGCAGTCTTTATTGTTGAAGGCGCAAAACCAACGGATTTTTCGCCATTGGTTCCGGTAATAAATTTATAATGTTTAGGATATTTTGAATTTTCTTTTTTTTCAGCTTCAATGATTTTGTATAAACGAAAATTCTGAACATCCTCCATCCAATTATAAAAAGTATCAATATTTACATATACATTAAATCCTTTGCCATTTTTTCCTTTTTCAACAAAAGAAAAATTGACACGGTCAATGCCGTATGCAGGCTTGATCTTTACGAACCACGAATCGAGGGTGTACTGCTCATTTAACACCCCTTCTGACGCCATATTCTGGCGAGCTGTAGGTTTATATTCTTTTTCCATATTTTATTTTCTCCTTATCATCCGCAGACGGCTTTATATTGCATATAACACGTCCGCAGCTTTTCTTTTAACATTGTTATTCTGGATGCTTCGGCAATCGTAGCGACAGCAGTAGTAAATGCTTTCTGCTGATAGACTACCGTACATTCTTTTTTCGCTCTTGTTATACCTGTGTACAACAGGTTTCTGGTCAGCATTGCAGTGTGACAGTTCATCATACACACTATCACGCTCATATACTCACTACCCTGTGATTTATGCACTGTCATTGCATACGCAAGACATAGCTGGTCAAGATCATCGAGGCTGTAAAGAACCTCTTTGTCATTAAATTTGACCAAAACGCCACGGAGAGATACGTCAAGCACTTCTCCAACGTCTCCATTTGCGCATTCTTCACGGTTTGATAACTGCATTACAAGGTCATGTTTCATGAAAAATAAGGTATTATCATCTGCTCTACAGTAGTGTCTGTAACCTGATCTTTCACTATTTGCGATCCGCTGTAAGCGGTTATTAAGTATATTGCTGCAGATTCCTTTTTTTCGGTACGGAAGTAAAACGACAACATTTTCCTTTCCGTACTTTGCTATTTCTTTTGCATATTGGTTCTGCAGTATCTTCATTGCCTCCTGCTCGGTACAGTTTTCATCAAGGAGCATAGGATGAAAATCTTTGCCTTCTTTAAAAACTGGTTTTCCTTCCCGTACATTGCAGATGTTCGCATACAGACAGGAAGAATTATCTTGTCTGAACGTATGTGTCAGCATTGTCACAGGGACGACTTTGGAAGCGATGAGATCTCTTAGAACGGCACCGTTGCCTACGCTTGGAAGCTGGTTTACATCGCCTATAAAGACGATCTTTCTGCCATTCATCATGGCTTTTGAAAGCGTAGCCGTTAGCGAAGTGTCATTCATCGAACTTTCGTCAATGAACAAAACATCTTCATAAAAAGGTTCGCCTTCGGTTTCCTGATAACCAATTCCGAGTTTTTTATGCAATGTCGACGCATTTTCCCCTGTGGATTCGCTGATCCTTCTGGCAGCTTTTCCGGTTGGGGCAGTGAATACGATCTTGACTTTATTGTTGAGTTTCCTCAACACATATGTGATCGCAGACAATACGGTTGTTTTTCCAGTGCCGGGGCCTCCAGTCAACACGGAAAAATTATTGTTTACGACCATGATTACGCCATCAACCTGATGTTCATGGAGTTTTCTTCCCTCATTCACTGTTTCTTCAAATTCAGAAACAAGCGAACGGATAAGCGATTCATCCACTTTCTGGCATGGCGAACCATACAAAAGTCGCATCACATTTTTAGCAATCTGATCCTCCATTGCATTGAAATATGACGTTGTAAGGAAACTTTCCCCGTTTTCGTCAATGTAATGCACGATCTTATTGATCACAATGGCAGCATTGATGATCTCTTTCGAGATATTTCTGGCCACCATGTAGGAGAGCAGATCAGCTTTTTTTATCCATGTTGATCCGGTAGCAGCAAGAGCAGCGGTCACAATCTGTTCCGCATTTTTTGTCTGCTTGCTATACATTTATTTAGACTGCTCCTTTTAATTTATTTTGCAGGTTCACATCGCAGAAATTCATTTTTCCGTCAGTAAGAGTGTCGTCCTCGATCATGTATTCATCCACAAGATCAGGATTCTCCTTTACAAAACGTTTCTGATCAAATTCTGTTTTTGTGATAAGGTACATCCGGTATATATCGGGATCTTCCTCCTGCAGCCTTTTAGTGTCTATTTTCATGTTCGTGAAAGACTTGTCTCTCACATGAAGTACGAGATCTTTCTTTTCATTGAAAGAGACACGTGCTTCATTGGCATTTCCCATGACAGGAAATATCTTTTCTGCCAGAAGGTTGTTTCTTCTTTCCTTGATTTCGGTAGCTGTTTTATTGGCCGCCTTGATTTCATCATTCATATAAGACAACTGCAGGATCGTTTCCTTGTAGCTGTCTGGAAGATCCTTTGGTGGGACATCTGATGAGGCGTTTCCCATCTTTTTTCTCCAAAAGACAAACAATCGGTCCATGTTCTGACCTTTAAGGTCAGGAGGGGTATTGGTTTTGACACATTCAATGAATTTTTCAGCCATATCAATGATCATTTCCTCCACCTCCAAATTCCTTTCAATATACATGTAGGCGCATTCCTGTGGGGAGATGCCCCATTTTACACATATATAAGCATACGGGAGATTCATGCAGAGCATGTAGTAACAACACTGCAGGTAATACTTCAAAGGGACTTTTCCGCTTTTCCATATCCTGTAGTCCTCAGAACCAATGTTGCATGTCTTACATTCAAGGATGCCTGTTACTCCATTGATCTTTACAATACCGTCAAGATCACAGAGCACGAACGGATATTTTAACTTTCCGTCCTTATCTCTTGCACCACATTGATACATGTGGCAGTCGTTGATGACTTCCACGATATCCATAGGATGTTCATCCTGAAACTTCTTTTTGAACAGGTTTCGGATGCTCGGTTCCTCATTATGACCAACCCAGAGGACATCTGCATTTTTCTTTTCCACAAGCCGGAATTTTCGCCCGGTTTTTTCGTAGAAAAGCTCTACGGAAGCTTTAAAATTGCTTCCATGCTGTCCTTCATAAAGGTAGAGACTTTCTGCAAGCTCTGAACCGTCAAACAGCACGGCAATATCAGAGCCTCCAAGAGTCACATCTATATACCTTGCATCTTCTGGATGGTCATGGTATGGACCATGTCGACGCCATTTCAGCCATTCAGTCTCCATGAGCGTGTATGTTCTGGTTTCCTCGTTATATACGTAATTTTCCTGTATTTCAGCAGGATATGAGCTTAATTCGTCCTGAAATACATTGTCGATCTTCCAGTGCTGGATGGGATCGCAATACGGGCGAATCAAATTTTTTAGGTCTGTTTTTGTTGGTAAAGGCATGTTAATATGCCTCCTTTCTTCAAATTTTTTATATGGGATCGTGTAAAAAACACGTTGTTTAGATTGAAAATTTATGATCAACCCGGATTTCGGGTATAAAAAAAAGAACGCCAATGCGTTCCAGATAAAAAATAAGCCACGAAAGATATTTTTCGTGGTTCAGATTTATTTTATTTATAGAATTTTATTTATAACATGATATTATCATAATCTGCAGTTAAAGTCAAAAAAACGGAGAAGCTTAAGCTTCTCCGTCAAATATTGCTTTTTCTGAATTATCCTGAAGGTCACGGCAGAATCTTTCTTTCAAATCCTTGTCTTTCGATCTAACGATCTCATCCAAAGATTCTACTCCATATTTTTCCAAAAGAAATTTTAATACTTTTTCGTGACAGCTCTTTAGCTGACCAGAAGTAAGATACTTTATTTCCTTTATATGACCATTAAAGTACATATCGTCAATTCCTTTTCCCCATTCTTTTTTCCAGACAGCGTGATATGTCTGGATTGTGGGAAAAGTTATTTCGATTGCTTTTAATAAGGCGATCGACTGATTATATACTGCAGTGTTTCCAAGCATATCAGAATCAAAGAATAGGTATATCTTTCTAACAGGTCTTGAATCCATGATGTGAAGGATTTCATCCTGAATGCCTTTCCATGTGCTGACACCCTGCAGGGAAACTGCAACGTTCCCGGCATCCCTTAAAAGCTCGGACTTGAAACGTCCCTCTGTTATTGCAATGATACCCCTGTCCGTATTATCCGGATAAAGAATATCATGAGGAGAGCCGCATCCAGCACCACCAAGATATTTATCCGGATATTCATCTGTAAATGTGGATGAAAACCATGTGTACCTTTTTTGTCCTTCTTTGACCGTGTACCGGCGTATCTGGATCGCTTTGATCTTTGTATCCGTCCGGATGCAGAAGGCAATCCCTTTTGAAAAGAAAAATTTCAGCCTGTTTTTCCCTTTTTCCGTTTCAATATAGAATCCCGGTACCGTCATTAAAATTTCATCAGAGTATTCGGGATATGCAGCTCTGATTGCATTTAAGATATTTTCTTTCTGCTTCCAGTTAGTTGGAGCAGTGAAATAATCTCTCGCAATTCTTGTGTCTGATAAATGACGCTCGTTTTTGAGCGTCTTATAATCTTCTTCTGAGAGACTGCAATTCTCTTTAATTATGCTATAAACATTGTGAATTATGAAATCCGGAGCTTTCGGCTTTGATGCAATGGCAATTTTCTTGCTACCAACATGCTTTTGTTCCAGCCTGTTTACATATGTTTCATTATAATTTATTTTGGAGTACATGATGTATTCGTCATATGATATGATATTGTTTTCATAGGCGACTTTAAAAGCTGCCTGTAAATAATCAATCTTATCATAGAGAGAAATAAATTTTATCCCATTGCCTCCAAATCCATCACCACATACAAAACATTGCCAGATATTTTTTCGAGGTGTAACAACTAAACTCCGATGATGTGTTGATGAGTGGAATGGACAAGAACCATATAGATGCGCACCTTGCTGTTTTAATGGAATCCGGCTGCCTACGATTTGTTCCACTGGGACGTTTTCTAATTTAAAAAACATATCCTCAATAAACTCTCTACGATTTTTCTTTGTTATTGCCATAATTTTTCTCCTTATAGGCAGCCGGAGCTGCCTTTATATATTGATGTTTTTATATGCCTCGTCCACATTTATGCCGGAACTGATGAACAGTTCTTTGGCAACAGGATTGTTGTGAACGAGGACAACAATTCCATTTTTTACTTGCGCCTGCTTTGTGTGATCGAACAACCAAAGCAGTTCCTCGCAAGAGAGGTTTTTTAAAGGTGTTTTAGACCGGGCATATTTGCCAATGTCAGGAATGATACATTCGTATCTCGTGATGTCAACAGCCCTTTTTCTTGGTTTTTCAAAGCCTTCCGGAATAAATGTGTAAACCATTTTCCCGGTTGACAGATTTTTAATCGCCAGTCCATCTATCATGTATTTATCATCTAAATGGTACTGGGTTATTTTGAAAACGTCAGGGCAGAAGTAGTTGCCATTCTCATCCTGCTCAACGTTTACAATCGTTTCGTTTTGCTGGATGCCGTTTAACTCAATGGGCTTCCCGTAGGAATCCACTGCCGGACGATAAGCATCAATGACGATTTTTTCTTCAGGCAGAGAGTAGAGTTCCGTTCCAACTCCCCACAAAACGCATGCTCTTTTAAAAGCATCCGTTGACTGGATTTTATCGTTTATGCCAAGTCCGGCATCATCACGGCTTAACCATTGTTCGATTTCTTCATTGAACACTTTGACTTCACAGAACATTTCTGTTGATCCGTCTCCTTTGGTTCTGGTTTTGTGTGCGGATTGCCATTTCCCCACACCATAGGTTTCATCCATGATGTTCATGATCGTGATACGATCTGTATACAGCATGAGTTCCACCTTTTTTAAAGACTGTGGAATAGCCTTTATGTGAATCTCATTTTCTTTTAATGTTCTAGGGATTTTCATTGTTTTTCCTCCTGAATAATGACAAAGAGCCTCCAAATAAATTTGGAGACTCTTTGTATAGTCTGTTTCGTCAACAATTGAAATTGATGCTGACGTTAGTTGAATGGTAACTCTTCATCAATTCCATCTGGAATGTTCATGAATCCATTGCCTCCCGGCATGGGTGTAGGAGCAGAATATGCAGGCGCATTGTCGTCAGATTTCTTGCTCTCTGCAAATTCGTTTTCTTCTACAACAACATCTGTTGTATATACTTTCTGGCCGTCTTTATTAGTATAGCTTCCTGTCTGGATACGTCCAGTTACTACAACCTTTGTTCCTTTACGAAGATACTTCTCTGCAAATTCGCCGAGCTTACCGAATGCCACACATCCGATATAATCTGCGGTTGGTTCACCGTCACGTTTGTAACGGCGGTCAACCGCAATTGTATATCTTGCGATTGCAGTTGCATTTTCTCCCTGTGAATAGCGAACCTCCGGATCTCTGGTTAATCGTCCCATAAGAATAACTTTGTTCATGTTTTTTTATGCCTGCATATTTTTTTTTAACAGGCTTTCCTCCTTCTTTTATTTGCATCTGTCTTTAGCAGTTTACTGATATTCCTATGCTAAGAGTAGCATGAGGGATTTATTTTATCAATAAAACGCATATTAACGTGTTAGTCGCATAGGGCTTGAAAATTGATAACAAGCCCTTTTTTGCCCTTTCGAATATCATATGGCGTTGTTTCCTTTAAATGGTTCATGACATCTTCTATAAAAGATGCTTCTCCTTCAATCGGATACTCAATGTACACCATATTTAAAATTTTAAATTTTTCAATTTCTTTCTCGATGGCTCCGATATTATCGGTGATCCACTTGATAACTTCATTATCTTCCTGTGTGGAATTATTGTTATCCTCTGGATCATCAGGAATCTCATCCTCTAATCTTCTGTATCCATCTTCCCATACTGCTAAACTTGGTACGGTTTCCGCCACATCATCTTCACGAAGATGCAGCATAATACGGTTGCAGGAAGATAAAAAATGAATTTCCTTATCATCGAGAAATTCCCATCCGATGAGTTTTTGGTATCTTTTCTTTAAGTAAAGATCCATCCTCATGCGGAAGTACCTTTCTTGGATTTCTGGTCTTGTATCTGTCCGCACAGAAGCGGATACAGTATCGCGGACAATCTCTGTTTTTTTTGTGGTCTGCATAGATACAAGACTGTTAGAAAGTGCAACAATAATAAGTAATAATAAAAATACGCCCATCAGATCGCACCTCCGTTTTGAAAATTGGTTAAATTGTAAGGAATTTCAGAAGCAGAGGAAGTTTTGTTCGTTTCTTTCTTCTTTTTTTCCTTATCTTTTTCATAGTACTCGATCGGAATGGAATAATCCCAATCTCGTACCTTAAATTGAGGAAATTTTGCTTTTGTAGGATTGATTCCCTCTGGATATTTTGAATTATCGTTATTTTCAACGATCTTGCTCCAGACATTATCCGGGATCATCGGTCTTTCGTAAAGCGTCATTTCCGCTTCTACGGTTATGACCTTTCCCTTTTTAAGTTTTTCCCTCATTTTGTACATTCTCTGATATGGACCGGTTTCAGTTCCATCATCAAAGAGAATGCATCTGTAATGATCATCTCCTTTTCTTATGACAAAAATGGCTGTTTTTGCATCATTTTTTGCCTTTTTAAACTGGATTTCAGTCTGCAGGATTGCAGACTGAAAGATACATAGTGCACCTTCCATATTTTTTTCCTCCTGATATTTGATCGCTCCTTGTCATAAGGGCGTTATAATGATAAAAATTTATATAAAGCCTTTTTTTTAGGCATAAAAAAGAACGCCAGATTGCGTTCAGATAATAAAAAAACCACGGACATAGAAATTATCCGTGGTTCAAATTATTTTTTATTAAATTTTTTTATTTATGTTACGAGTATAACACGGAAAAAAACAGATGTCAAAAAAACGTCAGTTAAACTCATGTTATAAATTTGTGGCGAAAAACATAGGCAGACCTGTGGGAGCAGTCAGAGATACGCATGCCAGTTAACGTGTTTTTGCACAGGTCTTTGGCGAGCTTTATTTTTTACTGGTCTCGGATGTTCCCTGATCGCAATATGATCCTCGATAATATCAAATTTTTTTGAAAAGTCAAATGCAGAATATATTTCATATCCATAGGAAGGGTAGTCCATATAATCAAGAAGCCTCCATACATCATAGCCAACAAAAACATCTCCCGTTGGAGTCTGGATCCCTTCCTTGACAGCGTGTGGATCATGTGTTGATTTTTCCCTGCATAAAAAGTTTTTGCGGACTATCTGCTGATACAATTCTCATGCCTCCCTGAAACTTCCATTATACAAAATAATCACGGTCTACTTTCACAGAAATACCTGTTTCGGCAAGTGTTGTCAGTACATCATGCAGATTTGCTTCTTTTTCAATACAGTAGTGTCCTAAGATAATGTTTTTGTTACATTCTTCAGAAGTGAGATGTTCTGCATTTTCTCCAATAAACAGACACCAGTAAGGTTCCTGTTTGCTCCATCGCTGCAGGATAAGAAAATACTTGCTTGTTTGTTCGCATTTATCGGTGTTGATCCCTATAAATTCGTTAATATTCATAAGATCCTCCTTAAATTTTAGACTGATTATGATGATAATAACACCGTGTTTTCATTTTATCCATAAACCGAATAATGGATAAAATGATCAGATTAACGTATCATTGAGATAAGGAGTGTGAACATAATGGATATAAGAGAAAAAGTAAAAAATGATATGAGAAAGATAGCTTCTGACGGAGCAGACATAAGCAGCTTTGTTGAAAGTAAATTAAAAACAGAAGTTCTTAGTTTGCAGGATGTTAAACAGACGTCAGTAATGGTATTTAAAAACATACAAGACATGTACCAGAAGATTAATCATATCATCATGATGTGTGGCTATGATCCAGAAGAATATGTAAAAATGAGCGGATGTGAGCCTGCAATGACAATTGAAAGGATAGGAGAAGTATACCATTTCACCTTAAATGGAATGATACCGCATAAGATTACATATGACGTGTCTGCTGGAAAGAACAGATATTCATATAACAAAGATATCCTTTATTCCGGATACAGGAGAGCAGTAGAAGATTATTTATGTGAAAATAGGGTAAGCATTTATAAAACGAAGGTACTGGTGGCATTTGTGCATTATTATCCACCAAACGCAAAGATGATCGATCACGATAACCTGCATACAAAAACATTCATAGATGCAGTATTGAAGCATATCTTCATACCAGATGATTCACCTGCATGTATGGATCTTTACCATACCTGCAGGGCAGATAATGACAGAAATACTCATACGGAGGTTTATGTGGGGCAGATAGAAGCAGTATTAGATCTGATCAACAGACAGGGATAGGATTTTTATAAAATAGAACGCCGGACAGCAATAAAAAAAAGGAATCAATGCCAGTTAATAGCAGAGATTCCTTTTTTGGGATAGGAGAGTAATGATGCAAAGGAGTTGCGAATCCTGTATAATGGGGTAATTTTTTAAGGGATCGAAGCTGATATGATGAATATCAGATGAATCAGCATATTACTTTAACCATCCTTGACTCGATTATTGCATACAGAAAAACCTTTGTCAAAAAACGAATATTATATTTTAAACAAGCTCGGCTAATTCACTGAAATGTGCATTCAATGTAGGAGCAATCGTTTTCCCGGTTTTTTCTCCAAACCTCATGCATAATTGAAGCTCAAGACTGCCCGGTGTCTCATCTGTACTTTCTTTAATGCAGTATGCAATCACATCGGCATGAGCTGATAGATTATATGGTTTCGTGTCGATCTCTACCAGTTTGTTCTTAAATTCCTCAGATGCAGGAGGGTACTGGGTATCATCATCCTCCACTACATTTTTTTTGCTGCTGGATGATTTTGAGGATGTTTTCTTTGAGCCAGTTACAAAGACATCAGCAAAAGAAGAATAAACGTTCACCGAGATCTTTCCTTTTGCAGTCGTAAATGAGCAGTCGTTAATATCTCCGTAAGCTTCATTGGATGATATGATATGGATGTTTCCTGTCTGGTTGGCGCACTGCAGCCCAAGCATGAATCCTGTGATAAGGATGTTGTTCTCAATTGTTACAAATTCCGGTTCTACATTCAGATCACGAAGAAAATAAAAATAGCTGCATGGCATGTAAGGTTCGTCTCCGGTAAGGAGTATCAGCTTATCGTCAGCTTCAATTTTCTTGGCTGTGACAAGATCGTCCTGCGTTATTTCATCAAGATATGCAATATAAACATTGTTCATATAAAAAGCCCCTCTCTGTCATTTGTTTTATGTTTTTATATTATAGAGAATGGCTGATTTTTGCAATAAAACGACATTTTACGGAAATAAATTTTTTTTACTTATTATTTGTTTTTTGCATTTTTTCATTATCACGGTTTATAAAATATCAAGTGCATTACGCTTTGCTTTCTTGTCAGAATCCTTTGCCCTTGCATACAGGCTGGAAGTGGTTATGGATTCATGTCCTAACTGCTCTTTTAAAAGCGCAATATTGCCAGTTTCATCAAGCATTGACATGGCATAGGTGCTTCTTAGCTTATGAGGCGTTATCTTCGAAAACTGTGGAATATTGGAAGCCTTTGCGTATTTTTTCACGGTTCTTTCGACACTGCGTACACCGATCCGGTCGCCCTGATACCTGCCGATCGTCACAACGAACACGGCACGGTTATCGTCAGTTGGGTACATTGTTTTTCGAAATTCCAGATATTCTTCAAGGATATTCTTCATCTTATCCGAGAAGAAAACGGTATCCGGCTTGTTACCTTTTCGCTGGATGTAGATGCAGCATTCTTTGAAATCAATGTCGTCCAAATCCAGACCGACAAGCTCTGATACACGTATCCCGGTATCAAGGAGCAGACAGCACATACATATATCACGGATAGAATTTTTTTCGTGAAATACTTTTTCCTTAGCGGTCAGTCCTTCGCCAGCACATACAGCATTTAAAAAATCATCTATCTGAGATTCTTTCATGTAGATAATGTCCTTTTCATGTCTCTTTTCCCTGTCAATGCCGGAAAAAGGGTTATAGGTAAGGAGATTATCACTGATGAACAGTTTATAATAAGATGAAATAGTTGCTATATAGACATTTGCAGTCGTTTTTTTGTTCAGTTTACCGTTTTTCTCGTTACAGTGGCGTTTGAGAACCCATGAGATAAATTCGACGGCATCATCTTTCGTAAGCAGTCCCAGATCTTCAATAGTTATATCTTTGATATCCTTATTTTTAAAATAGGAATTGTTTTCATGCAGATAATTCAGAAAAATACTCATTTTATAGGCATAATCATATTGCGTTTTCTCGGTAAGCCTTAATGACCGCTCATTTCTTGCCTTTGTACAGAAGGGTGGGAGAGTAGTCAACAGTTCATCTGTTTTTTGCTTATATATGAGATAAGTTTCATTTTTGTAATCAACTGACATTTTGTTCCTCTGCTTTCTTAATTTGCAATGCTGTATTTTCTGGTGACATAATATTTTTCCGGATATTGGTAAATATCCTGAATGGCAGGAGAGTTGTCATACGTGATGATCATATCGTTGTATGGAAATGACTTGTATAATTCATCCAGTAAAAATGCAAGTTCTACATGCTGATCCTCTGTATAATAACAATGATATAGAGACCTTCCTTTTTCATAATACGGAGGATCGATGAATAACGTTGCATCCGGGAGCCAGTAATATTCCTGAATGAAATCACATGCATCCATTCCGAATACGTGGATATGATCTGATTTTGCGTGTATCTCATCAATCCGTTTGCACAATGTTTTAGGATTCCACCTTGCAGATGGAATGGACATGGAATTTGCATAAGGAATCCCTGAAAAAGCCATTCGGTTAACAATCAGGGCATTCCATGCCGCTTCATACATATCGGAAGTGGTATAATCATGCAAAAGATTTGTCTTTGCTTTGTCAAATGCCTTTTGTGACGGCGTAAACGTCCGAATTTTGGATTTTAGCAGATCAGGCATATATTTTATCATATGGTACAAGGAATATATCCCAAAATCGGCATCATTGAGCCACAGTTCATGCACTTTATCTGCAAGTAACAAGGATATGCCTACGGATGCACCTCCGGCAAATGGCTCAATAAAATTCTCCATATGATCCGATCGGCAATTTTCATAGATAAGACCTGTCAGTCTGGATTTTCCGCCGGGATACCGAAGCAGGGAAACATTTGTCTTAAATGGTGCTGAAATACAATGCAGCGAATTGTTTATGGCAAAAGGCGTTTCAAGGAAAAGCCTGTATCCGGGTTTAAAAGCCCTTTTATTGTCAAACTGGTTAAACCCGTCACAATCCGGACACCAAAAGCCCTTGTGGTTTTTAATATCTTCATCAAAATCATCCAGTGAATCTGAACTGAATCCACAAAAATGGCATTTATACATGTAATTCCTCTCCAAAATGTAAATATGTAAATAAATGGTTTCTACGTATATTATACAGAAAAAATGGACTTTTGGCAACAAGTAGTCGCATAACATATATTATGCGACTACTTAAAGATATATAGGGATAGAAAAAAAGAGCCTCTGATGATTCCAGAGACTCTTTGCTAAATAATTATATTTTCATATTTTTCCCAAATAAAAATAAAATTTTAATTTATTTATTTTCGCTCATTTTCCAGATATAATATCCATCATCATTTTTCTCACATGATGCGAATTTGCTTATGTAATCATATATTACATTTTTCTCTGCCTGGCAAAGCAAATCAAATATACAGCGTTCCAACG
>OLOG01001413.1_pt1 | contig 14518 bp, 13 predicted proteins | sample 1672351 | NCBI WGS metagenome assembly OLOG01 (sample SAMEA3136674, study PRJEB25190) | human gut metagenome | biome: human gut; feature: human-associated habitat; material: faeces | place: Austria | collected 2013 | reverse complement strand
CAGATTCAGCTCAAAATTGAATTGCCGACAACGCTTGAGATCATCATCCTGCTCTTTATTTTTGCAGCCGAGATTCTTGGAGAAGTCAGTTCTTACTACACCCATTTTCCATATTGGGATACGATGCTCCACACATTAAACGGATTTCTGGCTGCTGCCATTGGCTTTTCTCTCGTTGATATTTTAAATCGAAATGAAAAAGCCAAGTTCGTTCTGTCTCCTTTGTATATGGCGATCGTTGCATTTTGCTTTTCCATGACAGTCGGAGTTATGTGGGAGTTTTTTGAATTCTCTATGGATACCTTTTTCGGTATGGATACTCAGAAAGATGCTATTGTGCATTCTATTTCCACAGTAATGCTCGATCCAACCGGCGGCACAGCTGTCCAACACATTGATAATATAAAAGAAGTGATCATCAACGGACAGGAATTAGGACTTGGCGGCTATCTTGACATTGGTCTGAAAGATACTATGAAAGATCTTATTGTCAATTTCATCGGAGCAGTTGTATTTTCCATTATCGGTTATTTCTATGTTAAAAAACGTGGTCGCAGTAAATTTGCCAATCGCTTTATTCCAAGTTTGAAGGAAGAAGATGCCGATTTTCTTCGGCTTGTAGCGGAATCGAAAGAGGCACAAAATGAACCGCTTTCTCAAAAGACATCCGCTTCTAAATAATCTTACTAATTTTGTTCTAATCATCTCTTCTACTTTTTAACTATCGCAATTTCCTTTTTAAGTGATTGCGATAGTTTTTTTATTTTTTCGCACCTTACATTGTTGTAACATTTCCTTCTTTTTCTTTTCTTCTTTTTCTGAAACATTTATAATGGATATGAGGTGATATAACATGGATATTGAAACAATCATTATGATTGTTGAAGATGATGAGATTCTGGCAAATGAAATCCGATCCTTTCTTCTTCGCTGGGGATACTGTGCCAAAATTTGTACAGATTTCCAGAACATTACAGGTGCATTTCTCAATTGGAATCCCCATTTAGTTCTTATGGATATTAATCTGCCGTATTATGACGGCTTTTACTGGTGCCGGATGATTCGTGAGATTTCTGCCGTACCTGTGATCTATATCAGCAGCCGCAGTGATGACCGTGACAAGATTATGGCAATTGCCCAGGGCGGCGATGATTACGTGGAAAAACCATTCCATTTAGAATTGCTGAAAGCTAAGATAGAAGCAATTCTTCGCAGAACCTATCAGTACCGAATGAAAGAAGAGCATCATTTATCTTCTGAACTTTTATTTGATGCGGGAACTTCTTCTCTTCGTTTCCACGGTGCAACTATGGAGCTGACCAAATCCGAAAAAAGAATCCTCTCTGTTCTTCTGGATCACAGACCAGATATTGTCAGCAGAGATGAATTGATGATGGAACTTTGGAATACCGATGAATATGTTTCCGATGGCACATTGACTACGATGATTTCCAGATTGCGAAGTAAGATCCGGGCTTTTTGCGATCAGGACATTATCCTCACCAAGAAAGGACAGGGGTATTTTATCAAATGAAGTATCTGATTGCTTATTTCAAAAAACGCTCTTTCGTTCTGCTGCTGATCTGTTCTGTCTGCATATTTTATCATCTGTATTTTCTATGTCTTGTGACACTTGAGCAGCCGGAAGATTTGTTCTATCTCGATTTCCTTATTTTTGTTTTTCTCGTCTGCGTTGGAATCTGGGATTTCCTGCGATTTAAGAAATTACGCCGTAATCTCGATTTTCTTCTCTCTCAAGACACTGTGATCTGGCAGCCGGATTTCTCATTTGAATATGCAGACTTGCTGGAACACGATGCCCGCATCTACCAGCAGCAGTATCAGGATCTTTACGAGGCTCATTGTGATCTTCAAGATTATTTTACCAAATGGTGCCATGAAGTAAAACTGCCGCTTTCTGCTGCCCGATTAATGCAGGAACGTATTTCTCATCCTGTTCTTCGCGCAGATATGAAACTGCAGCTTGAAAAAATTAACCAATATTTGAATACAGCCCTTGTCGGCTGCAAAATCCAAAGTCATCTGTATGATCTTCAGATGAAACGGGTAAATCTTGCCGACTGTGTCCGCACTTCAATCCACAATCAACAGTTTTTTCTGATTCAAAAACATTTTGAGCTGGATATCGAATACAATGATTTATCTGTATATACTGACAAAGAATGGCTTGTCTATATTCTTGATCAGCTCATCAGCAACGCAGTGAAATATACGGAAGGTCCTCCACTTCTCAAAATCCGCATGTTCTCTGAAGGTCAGCGAATTCTTCTTACTGTAGAAGATCACGGCGAAGGAATCCAGCCGGCAGATATCAGACGTATTTTTGACAAAGGATATACCGGGCAAAATCATCACAATGGGCGTTATCGTTCTACCGGCATGGGACTTTATATGACTGCACAGATGATCGAGAAACTTGGACACCGTATTCAGGCAGAGAGTGAACCGGGAATCTATACCCGCTTTACAATTACCTTTTCTGACAGCCGTGATTATTTTTATCTTACATAAAATGTAAGGCAGATGGATGTTCTGTAATGCTAATGTTAGGATTTTTCCGCTGTCTTTTTCTATAATAGCAATTGTAAGGAGGAACACACGTTATGAATGAAAAAACAGTACTTCAGATTACAAATCTGACAAAAAGTTACGGACAAAGCGGATTCCAGTCACAAATATTGAAAGGAATCAGCCTCTCTGTCATGCAGAACGACTTTATTGCCATTATGGGACCAAGCGGTTCAGGCAAAACAACTTTATTAAATATTCTTTCAACCATTGACAAACCAACACAAGGCTCTATCCTTCTGGACGGAAAAGATATTACCAAATTAAAGAACAAGGAACTCTCTCATCTTCGGCGAGATAAAATCGGCTTCATTTTTCAGGACTATAATCTTCTGGATACAATGTCACTACAGGATAATATCGCACTTCCACTGTCACTCAATGGCGTAAACAGCCGAACATGCATTGAAAAAACAACTGCATTAGCTCATATGTTCGGACTTGAAAACCATTTAAAGAAATATCCCTATCAGCTTTCCGGCGGTCAGAAACAGCGGGGTTCTGCGTGCCGCGCGCTGATTACGAATCCGGAGATCATCTTTGCCGATGAACCAACCGGCGCTCTGGATTCAAAATCGAGCAGGGATTTTCTGGAATGTCTAAAGGCGATCAATGAACACAGAAATGCTACCATTTTAATGGTAACACACGATGCCTTCAGCGCTTCCTATGCAAAAGATGTTTACATTTTAAGCGATGGCTCCATTACCTGCAGACTGACTCGCGGAAAAGACCGAAAAGAATTTTACGACCGGATCATCGATATGCAAGCCTCTATGGGAGGTGATTTCTCATGAGCATGTTCAAACTTGCTTTCATGAATTTTAAGAATAGTATGAGGAACTATCTCTCCCTCATCTTTTCTCTCGCTTTTACTGTTCTGGTATTGTATAATTTCCAGAACCTTATAAGCTCCGGTGTATTAGACCGACTTGGAATTCACAATGCCGAATATGTGGAGATGATTCTGCAGATCATTACTTTTGTCCTTGGATGCTTTATGTTCTTTTTTGTCTGGTATTCGACAAATGTTTTTTTGACAAAACGAAAAAAAGAAATTGGTATTTATATTTTTACCGGACTTACAAATGAACGGATTGGAAAATTATATGTCATCGAAACTCTGTTAATCGGAGAATTGGCATTAACGCTCGGCCTTGTCTTTGGTATTTTGACAACCCGGCTTTTCCAGATGATGATTTCAAGCCTTTCTGATCTTTCCATTCAGATTGGTTTTCAAATCTCCTTCCGCTCCATCCTGATTACTTCCGCCATTTACGGCGCAATCTATATGCTCTTTGTAATCAAGGGCTATGTGAGCATTGTCAGGAGCAGCGTCCTCGATATGATTTCTGCCGCAAAACAAAATGAATACGTTCACGAACCAAAGTGCTTTTTAATTGTCAAAGCGATTCTCGGAACTGCATTAACATTATCCGGATGCCTGCTGGCAGTAAAAGAAGGCGGTATGGAAGTGATGAGAAATCTTCTCCTTTCTGTTATTTTAGTTGTCGTTGGAATTTATTTCCTCTTCGGCGGACTGATTCCTCTGATTTTTCAGACATGTTCAAAGCACAAGAAATTTCTCTATCAAAAAGAACGCTGCCTTTGGATTAACAACGTGATTTTCCGTATCCGCAAAAATTATCGTACTTATGCTATGGTAAGCGTACTGCTTTTATGCTCTGTCACAGCTTTGGCGGCTGCATTTGCGATGCAGGCCCGCTATAAAAATATTATTCATTTTCGAAACATGTACACCTATCAGGTGCTTGGGACTCAGGATGGTCTGAACAGCCAGATTCTTTCTTCGATCGAACAAGATAATGACGTGAAGCTTCACGCTGATACTCCGCTCCTTATCTTTGATCCTTCCTTGATCGAAACACTTTACAAAAACAATATTTATTCCGCTGTTCCTTATTCCCGGATAAAACAGCTGGCAAAGGAAACCGGGATTCCATTTAACCTTCCGGAACCGGCTGATAACGAATTTATCAATCTGTCAAATCCTCCGCTGATGTCGTTCATTACTGCCAAAACTGATGTTACGCTTACATTAAATCACAAAACTTATCATCAGATTGCAGAATCTTATGAACCATATCTCGGAATTTTTGAAGAACAAATGTCTTTTTATGTGATGAATGATACGGAATATGAACGGCTCCGTGCCATCGGTCAGGAAGCTTATCTATACAATTACCAGATTCATCAACCGGAACAGTATCAGGCATCTACAGATGAATTGGAATCTCTGATCGCCAGCAATCCGGCGCAGCCGCTCAGCTATGTGGCTGTAGATCCGAAAAACAGCGACATTGAATGGATTAAAGTGCTGTTCTCCGTCTGCCTGTTCATGTTCCTTGTATTTGTCTGCGCCAGCGGAAGTATTCTTTTTATGAAACTTTACAACGATGCTTTCGATGACCTGGCAAAGTATGAAGTACTTCAGAAACTGGGCTTCTCCAAAGAGACTCTGCGAAAAGCAATCCAAAACGAACTTCGTTTTACTTACATGGCTCCGTTTCTCGTCATGACAGCCGGATCTTATTTTGCAGTGCTCTCGCTTTCTAAAATGATGCAGACGCCGCTGTTTTCAATTAATCTGCTCAGTGTTTTATTTATCTTTATTATTTTATATTTTTGCTATCGTATTTCAATTGTTATTTACATCAGAAACAGTCAGATCCGAAGCTGACATCAAAAAAGCCGCCCATAGAAGCTAACAGAAATATTATATTTCCGACAGCTGTCTATGCAGCGGCTTTTTAAATACCTGTAATTTTATTAATTTTTTTTCGCTCTTGACCGCTCCAGACCTTCCAGCATCCGATCATACTCAATATTTGCAATGGATTCCACTACGAATTTGCCATGATCATTCAGCAGCCGATATTTTCTAAGAAGTTCGAATTCCATTTCTGTCATTCCATTTCTCTCCCGTTTGAGCACCTCAAGATCAATTACATCCTGATACAGATAATTTGCATCACACTGAAGCACCTTCAATATGCGGCTTAGTTTTTCCGGATTGGGATACGTCCGTTCTAGTTCATATCCACTGATTGTCTGTTTTGACACTCCGATTCGCTCTGCTAACTCCATACTTGACATTCCAAGATCCGCTCTTCTGTCTCTAATTCTTTTTCCAATTCCCATTTTATATCCTACTTTCCCGTACTTTTATGGCAAAAATACTATATTTGTTGTCTTATATATAATATTGTTGACATTTTTATCAAAATCATGTAAGCTTCATAGCAGATAGTTGTACAAACATTACAGGAGGCGGCACCCATGAACTATAAAGAAGCAATCATAAAAATGATTCAATCACTCAATGATGAAATCACTCTCAAACTGATCTATCATTTCCTTACCAGCTTTATTTCTTAAACTTTTTCTGCAATCTTACCAGAACGATACGCATCCAGAAGCTGTTCCAGATCCTTAATCTGTTCTTTTAATTCTAATCCTATGTCCGTATTTGCTACCAGTTTTCGCTGCGCTGCACGCTTTACCAGAAATGTATCCGAATGAATATCACTTTCTTTCTCAATCGCTGCCTCTAACGATTCAAATGGTTCGTGAGCTGCAAGAATTAATCCATAAGAATTATAAATCAGTGTATATCCGGCCAATCCTGTCTCCTTCTGATAGGCCTTTGCAAATCCTCCGTCAATCACAAGAACTTTTCCACCGCATTTTATCGGACTTTCTCCATCTTTACGTTTCACCGGAACATGACCATTTACAATATGACTCGTTTTTGTATCCAATCCAAAGTCTGTCAGAATTCTATTCATCGCTTCTTCATTTTCAAGAAATTCATAGTAAGGATTTTTATTTTCTTTATGTGTATCCTTCTCTGCCAGAAAATATCGTTCAAATGTGGCCATCTTATCTTTCCCAAACAACGGTGAATTCGGATGTAGCCAAATATACCACATCATATCTCTTCCGATTTTCCGCTCATGCTCATCCATGGCAAAAAACCCTTTCCGCACATAGATTTCTAACGCTTCATAGAGCTCTTTTCCTTTATAACTTTTTCCGTGGATTTTAACTTCTTTCAAACTTCCGTCTATATTCAATGGCACACAGCCATGATATAGCAGATTACCATTATAAACTTTATAAAGACTTCCTATTGTCAAAAGAAACTTCATATGATCCTGCAGTTTTTCGCAGTGCATAAATGCTTTTTCAAGCCGATCCATAATATCCTGCTCTTCTGCTGTGAGACGGTACGGCTCCTTTGGGTCGATCGTTGGAAAATTCTTATCCAGAAGTTCCAGCTCTCTTTCTCCAATCCGTATCGTGCCTTTCTCATAATCAATTAAATGCAGCAATCTCCTGTTTTCCATATGAAATCCTGGATTACGCTGGATCAGCTGTCCTTCCAGTTTAAATTGAATGATAGAGATTGCTTTATGCATTTTAATATCATTTTCAATCTCCGCTGAATTATAGCTGGAAAATCCCTTTAACTTAAAGCAGCTGCATGGATCATCTTTGTATGTATTGACTGCAAATGTTGCAAGAGGCAGCAAATTAATCCCATATCCATCCTCCAAAATGTCCAGATTACCATAACGGGCACAAATCCGTATTACATTGGCAATACAGGAACGCTGCCCTGCTGCTGCTCCCATCCACAGTACATCGTGATTTCCCCACTGAATATCAAGAGAATGATACTCCATCAGCCTGTCCATGATAAAGTGCGGTCCCGGTCCTCTGTCATAGATGTCCCCAACAATATGGAGATGATCTACAACAAGACGCTGGATCAGTTCACTCATTGCAATAATAAATTCCTCTGCACGACCAATACGGATGATCGTATCAACAATTGAATTGTAATAGAACTCTTTGTCCGCTGCCTCCGACTTCTCTGTAATCAACTCCTCGATTACATATGCAAAATCCTTCGGAAGCGCTTTGCGCACTTTGCTTCTCGTGTACTTACTTGCCGCACATTTGCAGATTTCAATCAGACGGTAAAGTGTAATCTTATACCAATCTTCCATATCTGTCTCTGTTTTTGCAATGCTTTCCATTTTTTCTTTCGGATAGTAGATCAAAGTAGCAAGAGATTTCTTATCTTTTGCACTGAGCGTCGTTCCAAATACTTCATCGATCTTCCTGCGCACAGAACCGGAGCCGTTCTTCAGCACATGAGCAAACGCTTCATATTCTCCGTGAATATCCGTCAGGAAATGTTCTGTTCCTTTCGGAAGGTTCAGTATTGCCTGCAGATTAATCATCTCTGTCGATGCAGATGCAATCGATGGATACAGTTCTGCCAGCCGCTCCAGGTATTTCATTTCCAGTTCTTTCATTGTCTTCCTCCTGAAATCGAAATGCTTTTATTCTGTTTTTAATACTTTTGGGATTTTCCCACCGTTTTTCTCTGTTCCTAATAAACAGATATCTGCTTATAGCATACCATAAACTCAATAATTATCAATCAAAAAAGAATGATCCGGAAACTGATATGTACCCAGAATCCTGGACACATTGATTTTATGAATTAGGCACAGCAAGATATGGATGTTTCCCTGTATTTTACAGGGGACATCCATTTTGTTTTTACCTGAATCCTTTCGTTATTGTAATAATCTATATAGTCTTTAACTGCTAGTGAAAAAGATTCAAATGAATCATATTCTTTTTCATATCCATAATACATTTCGTTTTTTAATCTTCCGAAGAATGCCTCCATAATACAGTTATCATAGCAATTCCCTTTTCTCGACATGGATTGGATAATTCCGTGTTCTTTCAATGCATTTCTGAAATAAGCGTGTTGATATTGACAGCCCTGATCCGAGTGAAATATTAATCCTTCTACAGTTGGAAATTTTTCAAACGCTTTAATAAGCATCCGTTGTATTTGTTCCAAGTTTGGATTTAGAGACAAATCATATGAAATAATCTCATTTGTATTCATATCTAAAATAGGAGAAATATAACATTTTCCCCACGCAAAACTAAACTGCGATACATCAGTAGTCCATTTTTGCAGTGGTGCAGTTGTTTTAAAATCTCTATTTATGATGTTATCAGCAACCTTTCCGACTTCGCCTTTATAGGAATGATATTTTTCTTTAGGACGTTTTCCAAGCAGCTTCATTTCATGCATAAGACGTTGAACTCGTTTGTGGTTCACTTTATGTCCTCGATTCACAAGTTCCCTATACACTCTGCGGACACCGTAACGTCCTTTATGAAATTTAAATATCTCTTGGATTTCACTCATCAATTCTTTATTTCTAATCTGCACTACATCTACTTTTTGTATCTCAAAGTAATAAGTAGATTTAGCCATTCCCATTGCTTTTAAAAGATGTTTTAATAGATATCCTTTTTCACGCAGTTCTTTGATGATTGCTGCTTTTTCGCCTTGAGTTGCGCAGCTTGCTTTTCTTCTCTCAAGGCGATTTCTTTTTTTATTACTTCATTTTCTGCTTTTATATATTCGAGTTCAGCTCGAAGACGAATAAACTCTTCTCGTTCTGATTCTGTAAGAGGTGTTGGATTCACATTCTTTTTCATTTGAGGCTCCTTGCTTGGTCGACCTTGCTTCATATTTACCAAACCATTATACCCCCTTGCTTTATATTTTTGAATCCATTGATACAATTGTCCCGGACTGATTCCATTTGAAAAGGCCACTTCTCTACATGAATTTCCAGCCAACACTTGAGCTACTAACTCATATCGTTTATCAGCATTCCAGACAGTGTTGAAATTTTTGTGCTTCAATGCCTCCGATCCACACGCCTCTTCAACTCGAACCCATTCACGTATTTTAGCATGGAATTTCCTTGTGGTAAGTCCTTCTGGAGTCTCTGGATACACTCCTTGCCTGTACATTTCAACACATTTTTGTTTGTACTCATATGAGTAACGCATAAAAATACCCTCCTTACTGGTTAGTCCAGTAAAGAGGGTACATATCAAAACTTACTTTGTTTTCAGACCATTCTTTCTTATGAAATGCCTTTATATTTTCTTCTATTTCGATTTCGATGTTTTCTCCACTGGCTTGCAGTTATCTGCTATCCACTTCTTAACTGTACTCAGATTGATATCCTTCAGAAGTGCATCCTCTCCAATAGACTCTTTCATAGCATCAACTGACTCAAATCCAAATTTTTCTTTGTATTCTTTCATCACTTTATCCAGTTCTTTTTCACTTAATTCCAATTTTTCTTTTTTCATGATCAGATCTACTGCCAGTGACTGTTTTACTGTCTGTTTTGCAACTTTTTCCGCCTCAGACTCAAAAGTTTCTTCTGTCATTCCGTTCATTGTCTGAGAAAGAAAATCAGCAAATTCCAAACCATTCATCTCTGCAAGCTGTTTGTATTGGGCAATTAATGCTTCTTTTTGTTCCTGCACCTGTTTTTCCGGATATTTCTTTACTTCTGTATTATCTAATACAACCTGCCATGCATTGTTCTCCAAAGAAGTTTTTGCAGCTTCTTCATTTTTTTCTTTCAACTCTTTTTTAATGCTCTTTTTAAATTCTTCTACCGTCTTAGCATCTTCTGAGACATCCTGTACAAACTGATCATTCAGTTCCGGAAGCGTATATGTTGTAATAGAATTGATTGTAATGGCAAATACCGCAGGCTTTCCGGCAAGCTCCGGTGTATAGCTCTCCGGAAATGTCAGGTTAAGCTCAAAACTTTCTCCGACACTGTGTCCGATCAGTCCATCTTCAAATCCCGGAATCATGCGCCCGCTTCCTATCTCTACATCCAATGTACCGGAATCAAACTCTTCTCCTTCACTTGTTCCTGTATAATTGATCGACACCGTATCTCCACTCTGAGCCGGACGGTCTGCCGCATCATTTACAATTCTGTTGGCATACAGTACAGATTGAATCTCTGCATCCACACTTTCTTCCGTTACTTCAGCAACCTCTGTTTTCTCTGCTTCAACACCTTTATACTGTGAAATCTTAATATTGTCATTTGATAATTCTTTTGAACCGCTTAATTTGCTGCAGCCTGCCAAAGATGAAATCACCATAGCGCCGGCAAGAACTGCTATCAACTTTTTCTTCATATCCATACCTCAATCTTCTTAATAATTCTGTCTGCTGCACGCTTTCTTATAAACATACTTTATCTCAGACACTCTTTCATTTATAACACATTTCGTTCACAAATAAAAGGGATTTATCCTTTTTTCACAGAAGATTCATTTTCGCTTGCACTTCCCAAGTAACAATGATACAATACAATCGTTATACATAAGTATATACAGAATCAGAATTTAAAAATGAGGAGGGATACTTTTGTCTTTATTTGCTAAAATCATGCTGATTATCCTGATCGTTATGATTGTTGTTTTAGCTGTCTTATATTTTCTCGGAAAGAAAGCTGAGAAGAAGCAGGCAGAACAGCAGGAAAAGCTAGATGCCATCAAGCAGAACGTCACGATGCTGATCATTGATAAGAAACATATGAAGCTCAAAGAAGCAGGATTTCCTGCTGCTGTAGTGGAGAATACTCCAAAGTATCTCCGCCGCTCCAAAGTACCGGTCGTAAAGGCCAAGATCGGACCTAGAATCATGACTATGATGTGTGATGAAAAGATCTTCGAGAACATTCCGGTAAAGAAAGAAGTAAAAGCTGTTATCAGCGGCATTTATATTACTTCTGTTAAGGGGCTTCGCGGACCACTGGAAGCACCGCCGAAGAAAAAGAAATTTTTCGACCGTTTCAAAAAAAATAACAAATAAACTTTCAAACTGTGTTTACAGTATGTATAAAAAGAGACAGAAACTTTCAGGTAATCATTACTCCCGCAATAGCTTCTGTCTCTTTTCTTCTTCCATTTCCAGATTAGTGCTTCTATTCCTGAAATATGTCGGTGCTTATTTCCAGTCTGTCTCTGTTACCGGAAATTCTTTCACCTCTTTTGATTGTACCGTAATTCGGATCTCACAATCTGCAATCGGATCATGATTCACATCCAATCCATATTCAATCAAAATCCTGATAAAATTCTCTGTCTCTTCCACCTGAACTTCTGTTGTATGAATTCCTACAAGCATCTTTCCATAAGGCGTATCATAATAAGTCATGCTGTCTTTCCCTTTGCAGAACAACATATGGGTATTGACATTACCGCTCTTCAGGATTTCAATCGTATTTGCATCAGTTACTTTAATCTTATTCTTTGTAACTCCCGGAAAGCCTTCTGTAACTTCCTCGTAAATGAGGTAATGTTTCCCGTTTTTGTAGAAATAGCTAGCAGGAGTAACGACTTCAATTGGTTCATCCTCTGTATCCTCTCTTGGAACAACGTCTGTCTGCAGTCCGGAAATAGTCACTAATACATCTCTTGTCATAAAATTCCTCTCTCCTAATATTCTTCAATATTAATCTGCTTTGTTGTATCGATCTCACACGGCCAGATTGTTGCTGCAAACTGACGGAATTTTTCTGCTGCGTCACTTACATAAAAATCATATTCTGCACGTGCACCTTCTGAAACATCCTTTGCAATCTGTTTCTCTTCTAAAAGCTGTTTCAGATTCATTGCGGTCTCATAAGCCGGATTCACAATATTAACTTCTTCTCCCATATAAGCACAGATTCCGGAACGGAGTAAAGGATAATGAGTACAGCCAAGAATCAACGTATCAATATCTGATTCTTTCATTGATTTCAGATAGTATTCAATAATTTCTTCTGTAACATGATGCTTTGCAAACCCTTCTTCTACGAGCGGAACAAACAGCGGACAGGCTTTCCCGGTTACCTCAACATCCGGTTCCATCTCCTTCATCACTTTCGTATACATCTCACTTCGAATCGTTGCCTCTGTACCGATTACTCCAATCTTCTTTGTTTGTGTTGTCTGAAGCGCAGACTTAGCTCCCGGCACAATAACTCCTAATACCGGAATATCCGTTTCATTCCGCACAATATCAAGTGCCAGCGCACTTGCTGTATTACATGCAATTACAATCGCCTTTACATCTTTCGTCTGAAGAAATCGAACAATTTGTCTGGAATAGCGGATAATATTATCCTTTGATTTGCTTCCATACGGTACTCTTGCCGTATCGCCAAAATATACAATATCCTCCTTTGGGAGCTGCCGCATGATTTCTCTTGCTACAGTCAGACCTCCAACCCCGGAATCAAAGACTCCGATAGGCGCATATTTTCTGTCATCTATATTCACAATCTAACTCTCCTTTTCAAGTCTACCTATTTTATTGTACTCACTCCTCAAGAACTTTTCAAGAGAAAAAAACAGACAGAAAAATTCCTGTGAACATGTCACAGTTCTTTTCTGCCTGCATTTTCTAGTTGCAATAACTAATTTCCCAGCGCTTTCTCAAACAGCTCAATCTCTTATAATGCAAGAGCTTTCGCAACCTGATACTGATATTCCGGAATCTCTTTGCTCATCTGAAGAGCTTCATTGATGTCAAAATCCACATATTCTCCATGGCGATATCCTACTACACGATTTGTCTTGCCTTCCAAAAGCAGATCAACCGCCTTACTTCCCATAACAGATGCATATACACGGTCTTTACATGTCGGACTTCCGCCACGCTGCATATGTCCAAGAACCGTTGCTCTCGTTTCCATACCGGTCGCCTCTTCAATACGTTTTGCCATATTGATTGTATCACCGATTCCTTCTGCATTAATGATGATATAATGTTTCTTACCACGTTCACGACTCGCAATGATATCTTTGATAATCTTTTCCTCATCATAATCGTGTTCTTCCGGCATGATAATACGTTCTGCACCATTAGCAATTCCGCACCACAATGCAAGCCATCCTGCATCACGTCCCATAACTTCAATCACACTGCATCTCTCATGTGATGTAGAAGTATCGCGCACTTTATCAATTGCTTCCATAGCTGTGTTTACTGCTGTATCAAATCCAATTGTATACTCTGTACATGCAATATCCAAGTCAATCGTTCCTGGAATTCCAATCGTATTTACTCCTAAATATGCAAGTTTTTGTGCTCCTGCAAATGAGCCGTCTCCGCCAATTACTACAAGTCCGTCAATTCCGTATTTCTTACAGATTCCTGCTGCTTTTCTTTGACCTTCTTCTGTTTTCATCTCCGGACAGCGCGCAGTCATCAGCATTGTTCCACCTCTATGGATAGTATCTGACACATCCCTGGCTGACAATTCAATGATTTCTTCATTTAAAAGTCCTGCGTAGCCTCTTCTGATTCCAACAACATTCAGTCCTTTTCCAAGTGCCGTTCTTACAACTGCACGAATAGCAGCGTTCATTCCAGGTGCATCTCCACCGCTTGTTAAAACTCCAATTGTTCTCAATTTGCGTGTCATAGTTTTCCCTCCATTGTGATATCAACAATATCTATCTTTTTTATCTTTCGACATTATCTTACATTTCCACTAGATTGTACATGATTTAGTACATCTTTTCAATAGGTTTTTCTACAACTTTTACACAGTTTTCCCCATAGTAATTTGACAATATGCTTAAAAGTCCATCATTTACCTTGATATTTCTATTTGCCGAAAGACGTTTGATCGCTTTTTCCGCCCGACAATAAATGACAACGCTATCTTTTCCCTCAGATTCTTTTAACAGATTATACAGTTCGCTTTCCCGCCTCAAAAAAGTCTGCTTATCTTCAAATTGAATCCAAAGTTCACATCGAGTCTCCTCAAACGGCACAATTGACTCACAGATCAACTTGCTCGGACGATCATCTTCTTCTACAACCCGTCCCTGCACAAATACTTTTGCATCTTCATTCAGATATTCCCGATTCTTTTCATAATCTCTTGGAAATACCACCACCTCTACCGTACCGAGAAGATCTTCAATCGTCAAAAATGCCATTGTCTGGTTCTTCTTTGTATATTTGATCGTTTTCCCA
>OLOG01001408.1_pt1 | contig 14540 bp, 9 predicted proteins | sample 1672351 | NCBI WGS metagenome assembly OLOG01 (sample SAMEA3136674, study PRJEB25190) | human gut metagenome | biome: human gut; feature: human-associated habitat; material: faeces | place: Austria | collected 2013 | reverse complement strand
GGTAGCTGCCGGAGGTGGTCTGGGTCAGGTTGATGATCTGCCGCACATAGCCCTGATGCACATTGGGCCCGATGAGCAGCAGGCTGCTCTGGGTCAGGCTGCCGCCGCTCTTGTGCATGGAGACCGAGGCCATATCGGCCCCCGCAGCCATGGCGGAAACGGGCAGGCCGTTGCCAAAGTAGAAGTGGGTGCCGTGGGCCTCGTCGGCCAGGCAGAGCATCCCGGCCTCGTGGGCCATCTTCACGATGGCGCGCAGGTCGGAACAGATGCCGTAGTAGGTGGGGTTGTTCACCAGAACAGCCACAGCGTTGGGGTGCTCCTTGATGGCCTTGGCCACCTGCTCCCGCTTCATGCCCAGCGAGATGCCCAGCCGCTTGTCCACCTCGGGATTCACATAGACCGGAACCGCGCCGCAGAGCACCAGTGCGTTCAGCACACTGCGGTGCACATTGCGGGGCAGGATGATCTCATCGCCCCGCTTGCAGGCCGTCAGCACCATGCTCTGCACAGAGCTGGTGGTGCCGCCCACCATTAAAAAGGCATGGGCTGCGCCAAAGGCATCGGCGGCCAGCTCCTCAGCCTCCCGGATGACCGATACCGGGTGGCAGAGATTATCCAGCGGCTTCATGCTGTTCACGTCCACACCCACACACTGCTGGCCCAGAAAGGCCGTCAGCTCCGGGTTGCCGCGGCCCCGCTTGTGGCCGGGCACATCAAAAGGTACCACACGCATCTGCCGGAACTGCTCCAGCGCCTCATAAATGGGCGCGCGGCGCTGATCCAGCCGGAACCGTGTACGGTTCTCACTCATCTTTTCTCCTCCGTCCCTGGTTCCGGCGCAGCAAAAAAGCGCAGGCCCACCACACTGGTGCAGACCTGCGCTTGAAAAAGCGTTCTGAACATGCAGACAAAGCCCCCGGTGACACTGGGGAAAAACTCCGCATGGTTCAAAAAGACGGGATGACGAGAGTCTATATAGCAATTACACTTTTACTACTCTTATTGACCGTTTCACAAGTCTGCGCACGTTCTGCGCAATTTCATGGCTGTAAAGGAACCAACTTATAAAATTTGAGCTTTCAACTCAATCAATAATGGCAGCTTGCGCCGCCGGTCGGCAGTGGACCCGGCTGTCCGTATGGCCTTAGCCCCGATGGGCGGTCCCAGGTAATTTGCTTTGAAAAGACTCTGACACGCTTTGTCTCTCAAAATCGATGATATCTTATCATGCTATGAAGGTGGTGTCAATACTTTTTGGGAAAATAAAGCGGAAAATGGGCAAGCGGTTCGCATTATGACAAGGACACTGTAAAGACATGGTAAAAGTGTGGCAAAACACTTTGCACAGACACGGCAAAACGCTTTTGCTTGACAAATGAAAGAAATTCTACTATACTGATTCTTACCGGTGCGCCATCGCCAAGCGGTAAGGCAGGGGACTTTGACTCCCCCATCGTAGGTTCGACTCCTGCTGGCGCAACTGAAAAAGAACCCGCAGGGGGCCTGGGTGACAGGTTCCGTGCGGGTTTTATTTTTTTGTGAAAAGAGGGTGTTTGTGTGAACGAAGAGAATTCTCTGCTGACCGGGGCAGTGCGGCCCGCGCTGCTGCGGTACGCGCTGCCCATTATCCTGAGCATGGTGGCAACACAGTTTTACGCCGTGGCCGATACCATGATCATCGGCCTGCGGCTGGATGCCGATGCGCTGGCGGCAGTGTCCAACGCTTCCACGGTGCTGATGATCTTTCTGTTCATCTCCGGCGGCATGGAGCTGGGCGGCGGCCTGCTGGTGGCGGCGGGCAAGCCCACTGCCACAAAGCATGAGATGACAGAGCTGCTGTATAACCTGCTGTTTGTGGATGAGGTCATCGCCCTGTTGACCACGGCAGTGGGCTTTGTGACCCTGCCGGCCCTGCTGCGGCTGATCAACACGCCTGCGGAGATCCTGGATACCGCTGTGCTCTATGGGCGCATCTATCTGCTGGGGCTGCCATTTCTGATGCCCTATGATCTGAGCAAGGAGTGTGTCATGGGCTGCGGCGATTCCAAAACGCCGCTCAAGGTCATTGTGGCGACCAGCGTGATGAACATTGTGCTTGACCTTGTTCTGGTGGGGCCCTTCGGGGTGGCCGGTGCGGCGGCTGCCACAGCGGCGGCGCAGGTGGCGGGCGCGGTCTACATGGTGGCATTTCTGCGCCGCACCCAGATGGACGCGGCCTTCTCGCCCCGGATGCTCAAGGCGCGCTATGCCAGGGATATCTTCCGGCTGTCGGCCCCCAACAGTGTCCAGCAGGCCAGCGGCACCATCATCACCACGGTCAAACAGGGGCTGCTGGGCGGCCTGGGTGTGGAAGCCATTGCGGGCTTCTCCTGCGCAGGCAAGCTGTCCAGCCTGCTGATGATGCCGGTGTTCGGCTTTGTGCAGTCCACAGTGTTCTTTATTGCGCAAAACACAGCCGCCCTTCAGCCGGGCCGTGTGAAAGAGGGCCTGCGGGAAGGGCGGCGGATCTTGTTGGTGTATTCGCTTGGGGTGGTGGCGGTCTGCATCGGCCTGCGGGGGCCGCTGCTCCGGCTCTTTACCACCGACCCGGCAGCGGCCAGCTACGGCTGCACCATGCTGGCCTTTGAGTCGGTGACCTACCTGTTTGTGGCACAAAAGCATCTGTTCGAGGCCCGCCTGCGCGGTGCCCAGAAGATGGGGCTGTATCTGGCCTCCAGCCTGGGGCAGATTGCCCTGAACCTGCTGGCCTGTGTGATCCTGGTGCCCCGCATCGGTTTTGCAGGCTTCTGGATGTCCAGCTGGATCAGCGCACCCATCGGAATGCTGCTGGCGGCGGCGCTGGCGAACCTCTCAGGCGCTTCGCACCAGCTCCCCTAATAGGGGGGCTCTCCTATTAGGAGAGGTGGCATCCCGCCGGGATGACGGAGAGGTTCAGCCGATCACCTCATACTGAAAATACTCGCACTTGACCTTGCTGCCCACCTCGATCTCGGGCGGCAGCAGGGCCAGCGCAACGGGATTCAGCTCGTCGCTTTCAATGTCGGTGCGGCGCAGGTTGACATAATCGCCGTCAAAGCTGATGACCTCGTAATACCAGGGGCCCATAGGATACCTTCTTTCATTTGAGCTTTTCTTTGAGCTGTCGCTTTTTGGAGCGGCGGCTTTTTTAATGCTTCCGTCTTTTCTTTTCGTTCCAGGCAAAGTGCCCGGCGTAGAGCAGGAACACGGGCAGGGCGGCAAGGGTGACAGTCCGGCTCAGGCGGATGCCGTCCGGCTGATAGACAAAGTCGATGGTGACCGTTCCGGCGGGGCAGAGGACGGCCATCAGGCCCTCGTCCACCCGCAGGATCTCGGTCTCCTGCCCATCCACATAGGCCGTGAAGCCGTCATCGTAGGGCACGGAGAAGAACATCAGGTTGGTCCTGTCCAGCGTGGCGTCAGCGTGGAAGCCTGCGCTGGTCATCTCAAAGGCGGTGCAGGCAGAGGCCCGGCGGTCGGCGCAGTCCTGAGTGTAGCGGGTGTAGGTCAGGTCGTTGAGCTCTGCCGTGGGCAGGGGCGTGAGGTACTGCCCGTAGGCCACCGCATCCTCCTCAGTGAGCACCAGTGCCCGCATGAGCAGGTTGGAGCGGGTGGGGGTTACGGTGTCCTCGTACTGGGTCTCGGTGAGATAGTAATCGTAGGTGAAGCCCATGGGAACGTAGTTCTGATTCTCGTAGAGAACATAGCCGTCCAGGGTATCGTAATACGCCCAGCCCTCATCGGCCTCAGCGTGGAACTGCTTCTGATGCGCAAGTGTGGTCAGCAGGTATCTGACGCTGAGCAGGCCGCGCAGGGCGTAGTTGGAGAGCTCGGGCTGACTGCGCACATCCCGCTTGACCCCCAGTGCCGGATAGAAGCTGAGGATGCTGGGAGCGGCGGTGCTGCCGAAATACTGCAGGCAGCTCTTGTCCAGCCACAGGCCCAGATTGTCGTGGGTCTTGTAGGTGTCAATGCGCCAGTCGCCCTCGGGCAGATCCTCCTTCAGGGCCAGCGCGTTGATGTACTGCTCCACAAGGTCACTGTCGGTGTTCCACTGGCCGAACTTACCAATGCCGATGTGGACGATGCCGAACAGGCAGCTGAACGCCAGCACACCGGCCAGCAGGCGGCGGGCAAAGACCCTGCGCTGCTGCCAGCGCCTGCAGATGCAATGGTAGACGGCCAGCCCGCCCAGACCAAAGGCAAGCACGGCGCAGTACTGGCCCGGATTCTGCAGCACGCCCAGGCTCCACTCCTTGGTGGTGGCATCCTGCACGGGCACCAGTGCAAAGGCCAGCGTGGCAATCATCACAAAGGCAATGCTCCGGGCGGGGCGGGCGAGGTCGAGGCTGGGGTCCTCCCACGCGCTCACCGTCATGGCCGCAAGGATGAGCACCGGCATATAGAACCACCGGGCATAGTAGCTGGAATTGAGGGCATAGAACGCGCTGTTCAGGATGGGCACCAGCGCAAATACCATGCAGACGGCAATGATCCGCTTTTTGCTGTCGCCCTGCCGGGCACGCCAGTAGGCCACCACACCGGCCAGACTGCACAGGGGCAGATAGGCTGTCATGCTGGTCCATTTGATGATGCCCTCGGACCAGATGGAGGTCATATAGGGGGAATCCGGGGGCAGCACCCAGCTCAGCAGGATGGCCAGATATTGCTGGGGCTTGGAATAGGTCAGAAAGCCCCAGCCGGAGGAAAGGTCAATGGTGCGCGGGTTCTGCAGCACGCTGAGGACAGTGGGCCAGAGCACCACAAAGCCCAGTGCCACGCCCAGCAGGCTCTCAAAGGCCAGCTGACCAAAGAGCCGGGGCGTGAGCCGGAACTCCCCGGCGGAGAGCTTGCAGACGAAGTAGATGACAAGGAAGAGCACCTGCCCCACAAAGAAAAAGTAGTTGTTGAGCAGGTTCACCGCCACCCAGAAGGCGAACCATCCGTGGCGGCGCTCGTAGATGGTCTCATCCAGTGCCCAGAGCATCCAGGGGAAGAGGGCCAGCACATCAATGAAGTGGTTGAAGAAGATGTTGTACAGCCCCCAGCCCGAAAAGGCGTAGAGGGCCGCACCCAGCACCGCAAAGTTCGGGTCTTTGACGTAGCGGCGCAGATACAGATACGCGCCGCCGCCCGCCACCGCGAACTTGAGCACCAGCAGCGGCACCATGAGGTAGGGGAGCCAGTTCTGCGGGAAGAGCAGGGAAAACCAGAAGAAGGGGGAGCCGTACAGGTAGAACGAATAGGCGTTCATGGTTCCGCTGCCCAGGTCAGTTGCCCAGGAAAAGGTGTTCTTCACGCCTCCGTATCCGGCGGGGTAGCCTGCCCCCTTGAGAAAGCCGTTCATGTAGCGGTAAAAGCTGATCTGCTGGCTGTTGAAATCGCCTGCATAGTGGAAAAAGCCGCCGTCCAGCAGATAGAACGGCAGGAAGATGAGGGCGGCTGTCAGGGCGCAGAGCCCCACGGTGAGCCAGAACTTGTCCTGCTTCTGCCCCAGCATCCGGGGCGAAGAATGAAATGCAGTCATGCGTCAGTCCTCTTTTCAGTATCGGAAATTTCCCGCTTACGGGAACGGCACCTCGCGGGTGTCATCGGGGTCCTGCGCGGCCCTGCGCTGCTGCTCGAACACCGCGTCGATGAGGGTGTCGAGGTCAGAGAGGCGGCTCAGCTCACAGCAGTAGCGCCGCAGGCTGGCGGCTCCCTTCAGGCCCTTCATGTAGTGCATGGTCTGGGCCCGGGCCTGGGGCATTGCAACGAACTCGCCCTTCTGCTCCACCATCTCCTCCACCTGACGGCGCAGGGCATTCATTCGGGCCTGCAGGTTCGGCTCCTTGGGGGCGGGCAGGCCCTCCAGCGCGGCGTTCACCCGCTCAAAAAGCCAGGGGTCGCCCAGAGCGGCCCGGGCGATCATCACGCCGTCGCAGCCGGTCTCCTCCACCATCCGCACAGCATCCTCGGCGGTGCGGATATCGCCGTTGCCCAGCACGGGAACGTGGACGGCATCCTTCACCGCCGCAATGATGGACGGGTCGATGCCCGGGGTGTACATCTGTTCCCGGGTGCGGGCGTGGACGGCGATGAGCACCGCGCCCGCCTGCTCGCAGGCTTTGGCGCATTCCACGGCCGTGACGTGCTCCGCGTCCCAGCCCTTGCGCATCTTCACGGTGACGGGGCGGGAGGTGTTTCTGACCACTTCCTCCACAATACGGCCGCAGCGGTCGGGGTCAAGCATCAGCTTGCTGCCCGCCCCGCCCGAGACGATCTTGGGGGCAGGACAGCCCATGTTGATGTCCAGAAAATCGAACGCGTACTGCTCCACGGCGGCAGCGGCCTGCCCCATGATCTCGGGCACCTCGCCAAAGATCTGCACGCCGTAGGGGGCACCGTTGGGTTCGGCCTTGAGCAGGCTGACGGTTTTGTGGTCGCCGTATACCAGCGCCCGGCTGGACACCATCTCACTGACGGTAAAACCGGCTCCGTGCTGGGCCATCAGCCGCCGGGCCGGGGCATCGGTAAAGCCCGCCATGGGGCCGAACACTGCCCGGTGGGGCAGGGAGATCTCCCTGATCTTCAAAGGGGTGTTGAAAGGTTCCATGATACTCCTTAGCTCTATCTGATTTAGTTGATAACATGATAAAATTTGGATTATAAGTATACCATATTTCCGGCGGCAGAACAAGAAGCGGAACATCTTTCTTGTCAGCGCGGGATTTTTCCGGTATACTGGGGGCAAAAGGAGGAGCGGCTGGAACACGGCAGCCAGCTGCACAAAAGAGATGGAATACAGAACATGGAAAAAGCAGAACGGCGCAGGGGAGAGCATCCGCACCTCCCTGCTGGGCTATGGCTGTATGCGGTTCCCCACCACACCGGAGGGAGCCATTGACGAGCCCCGGGCCGAAGCGCTGCTGAACGCCGCGCGGGATGCAGGCGTGAACTATTTTGACACCGCTTACCCCTACCACGGCGGCCAGAGCGAGCCCTTTGTGGGCAGGGTCATTGCAAAGTGGCCCCGGGAGAGCTTTTATCTGGCCACCAAGATGCCGCTGTGGCAGTGCGGGAGCCTGGAGGAGGCCCAGCACATCTTTGAAGAGCAGCTCCGGCGGCTGGGCGTGGAGTACATCGACTTCTACCTGCTGCACTCCCTGTACGCCGCCCGATACGACCGGGCCAAGGAAATGGGCATCGTGGACTGGCTGTGGGAGCAGAAAAAGCTGGGCCGCATCCGCAGCTTCGGTTTCTCCTGCCACGACAACGCGGCGGGCCTTGAGCACATCCTGCGGGATCAGCCCTGGGATTTCTGCCAGCTGCAGTATAACTATCTGGACACCGATGACCGCGCCGAGGAGATCTCGGGTGACCGCGGCTATCAGTTGACCGAGGAGCTGAACATCCCCCTCATCATTATGGAGCCCATCAAGGGCGGCACACTGGCCAACCTGCCCCCGGAGGCCGAAGCACCCCTCAAGGCCCTGCGGCCCGAGGCCTCGGATGCCTCCTGGGCCCTGCGCTGGGTGGGCAGCCACCGGAACGTCCATGTCATCCTCTCGGGCATGAGCGCCGAGGATCAGCTCACGGATAACCTGGCCACCTTTGCCCGCTTTGAGCCGCTGACCGCTGCAGAGACCGCCGCGGTGGAGCAGACCGCCGCCTTCCTGCACAGCCGCATCAAGATCGGCTGCACCGGCTGCCGATACTGTATGCCCTGCCCCATGGGGGTGGACATCCCGGACAACTTCAGCATCTGGAACAAGCTGGGGATGTTCGGCCAGCCCGAGGCCATCAAGCACCAGTGGGAAGCCCACTTCCCCGATGCCGAAAAGGCCAGCCACTGCGTCCGCTGCGGCAAGTGCGAGGCGGCCTGCCCCCAGCATCTGCCCATCCGCAATGCGCTGGCCCAGCTGCAGCAGGAGCTGGATCAGCTGTAATCTGCATCAGAAAAGCCACCGGCAAAAACCGGTGGCTCTTTTCTCTTATTCGCTCCACTCCATCCCGATCTTATCCAGCATTGCGCGGCGCTCAGGGGTGAGCTTGGGGTCGTGGGTGGTATCCCACTCCCGCATCCGGCGGAGCCAGTCGCCCAGGCAGAAGCCGGTTTCGTCGGATTTGTAGTTGGCGGCGGCGTGGAGGTTGCCGTGTGCCTTGTAGTAGGCCTTGGCCTGCTGATAGGCGGTTCCCCACTTGGCATCCCGGGCATCCCACACCATGCCGATGCTGTTCAGCTTTTTGATGTGGGCGAGCGTGACCTGATAGGAATCCGGGCGGTTCTTGCGGGCTGCACGCAGGTTGGAGATCCACACGCCCAGCCGGACACCATCGCTGTCCACATAGCTGGCGGGGACCAGCAGGTGTTTGTATTTGCGGGCGTAACGGGCGGCACTGCGGAAGTTCCGCTCCCAGTTGGCCTCGCGCACGGTGCCGTGGTCAGCAGCGGGATCACTGGGGCGGCGCTCGCCCTTGAACAGGGTGCGCAGCAGCTTGCGGCGCTCACTGCTCAGGGCGCTGCTGCCGGAGTTCAGGGCCTGCCGCTGGCGGCTGACCCAGCTGCCCAGCCAAACGCCGTCCTCAGTCTTGTAGACAGAGGGGATCTCCAGATCGCCGTGCTCTGTCTTGTAGGCCAGAGCCAGATCATAGCGCTCCTGCCAGGGGTCGTACTTTTCCCACACCATGCCCAGCTTGTCCAGCAGGGCCTTGCGCTCAGGGGTGACCCGGGCGCTGGAGCGGTCCGGGTTCAGGTAGGCATAGCGCTGGCGCGCCACCCACTTGCCCAGCAGTACTCCGTCCGGCGTGACATACTCCGAGGGGACGTTCAGGTTGCCGTGCTCATGGTAGTAGGCGGCGGCAACATCGTACAGGGACATCCACTTGCGGTCGTTGCGGTTGGTCCAGTCCATGCCCAGAGCGTCCAGCCGCTCCACCTGTTCCTGAGGCAGCTCGCCTGCCTTGTGAGCGGCGCGCTGGGCCCCCAGCCAGACCCCCAGACCGAAGCCGGAGGGCGTTTCGTACTTGATGGGTACTTCCAGATCGCCGTGTTCCAGATAATACTGGGTGGCGGCGGCATAGTTCTGTTCCCACAGGTCGTTGGAGGTGCTCCACACCATGCCGATGGCTTCCAGCCGCTCGATGCGGTTCTGGGTCAGGTTGCCGCCCAGATAGCGCTGGCGGTTGTAGACGATCCATTCGCCCAGTGCAAAATCATTTTTATCGCGGTAGCGCACCGGCACCAGCAGGTCGCCGTGCTCGGTGCGGTATTTCTGCGCGGAGACAAAGCCTTTTTCCCAGGCAGCTTCCAGCCGGTGGTTCCAGCGGATGCCCAGTTTTTCCAGCTTGGCGGCCTGTTCGGCTGTCAGGCGGCCCGGACGCTGCCCGGCCTGTACCTGCCGCTGGAGCTCGAGCCACTTGCCCACGGGCACGCCGCTGTGGATGGTATAGCTCCGGGGCAGCTCCAAGGTGCCCTCTTTGGCGGCGGCATCGGCGGCAGCCTGACACAGCACCTCCCAGCGGGCCTCCATCTCCCGGCGCAGCTTGCCGTACAGGCGGTAGGTCTGCTGCATGGGGCGCTCCTGCCGGAAGCCCGGCGTTTTGCTGCCGGCTCTGGTCATGGCCTCGGTGCAGTCACGCTGCAGGGTACGGCCGTTGCCCAGCCCCTCGAACTGTGCCACAAGGTCGAACACCGGCACGCTGCGGCTGCCTGCAGCCACCAGCGCGCGGCAGAGCATCTGCTTGAAGGTGGACATCAGGCTGGACTGGCGCACCAGAATGACCCCGGCCAGCCCCTCCAGCGGCTGCTGGACTCCCGGCGCGTTGACGCAGAGCAGGACCTTGGGGCCGGGGGCTGTATCGGAGAGGAAGGTCTCCACGGCGGCAGAATCCGCAAAGCAGGCGTGATCTGCGGCGTAAAAGCGGACAGCAGGGTCCACAGTGCGCAGCAGCTGTTCCAGCTCCGTGCCCAGCTTTTCCTGATAGGCGGCGGATTCAAACAGGACCAGATAATGGCCGCTGGTATCGCTGAGCAGGCGGGGCAGCAGAACGGTCAGGTTCTCCACCTGACGCAGAGACCAGCTCAGCTCTTCATATTGAACGCGCAGGGAGGTGTCGCCCTTGGGCATACACAGGTTTTTGATCCGGGCGCGCAGGGTGGCCAGCTCCTCCTCCTGAGGCCAGAGCAGGGCTGCATAGGCCGAGGGCACCGGCATGGTCCCGGCGGCCATGGCCTCGGCCACAGTCATGTGGGAGACGATGCAGTCGGCAAACAGCTCCTGCGCGGCGGCGCAGACGGGGGCACCGTTGGGCACACCCAGTCCCAGCACCTTTGCCTGGGGGCACATCCGCAGCAGCTTCTGTACCGACTGTGCCCAGCACACGGCGCTCAACTCATGGTAGCAGTCCAGCACGATGCAGCCGGGTTTCTGCTCCCCCAGCCGCACCCACTGCTCCGGGGTGGCGGCGGCCAGCTTTTCGCAATCACAGAAGCGGACATTGCCGGGCAGGGTGCCGCCGTTGTAGCGTGTCAGCTCTGCCTGCCGCAGGGCCAGACGCTGTGCACCGGCCACCAGCCAGAAAAAGGTGGTCTGGGGGTGAGCCTCCACCACCTTCCAGGCAATACAGCTTTTGCCGGTGCCGGTGGGGTGGAACACGGCGGCCCGGTTCAGGGTCTCCAGAGACTGTACAGCTTTCTGAAAAGCGGCTTCGTTGACGGGATTCAGGGTCATCGACATGGTGATAGTGTCCTCTCCGAGTTGCATGTTTGACATCGTTGGATACAACGAAAATATTTCATAGAATTAGTTTATCGCAAAAAACATTTTTCTGTCAAGCCCTTTGAAGAGAATTTAGAGCAAAACTCGGGAAAAGAATAAAAATAGTGTGGAATCTGTGGCAGAAACTGCGAACTTTGTGCGCAGCAACGGGGATACTGAAAGTGGAAATGCGTCCCGGAGCGGAGAGAAAGTATGACCTATGGCAGGAAGAAGGCTTCTTTTGCCCCGGCAGAGCTGCCCGGGCCGCACCGGGGAGATTTGGGCGGGAGGGCTGCTGCGGGGCATCCAAGAAGCATTTCATCTTTGCGGCTGAAAAAATGAAAAATTCCCTCTTGACTTTATGAAAATAAAGCGTATAATGCAATCAACAAACCGATGAGGCGGAAGAGAACCTGCAAGCGCACTTACAGTGAGCCCGAATGGTGAAAACGGGCAGAGAGCGGGGCAGAGTTCGTGGGCCGCCGAGGGCCGGGCAAACAGGGCAGTGCCTTTAGTAGCTTGGGACGGAAGCCTCCGTTACAGGGCAGGGGAGTGTTGGCTCTCCGTTGAGGGGCTCCTGCAGTTTTCCATGGCGGGAAGACGAGCGGAGCAAGCAAGGTGGCACCGCAGATTCGAATTTCTCGACTCTGTCCTTGTGGATGAACACACAGGGACGGGGCCGTTTTTATTTTACCCGTTCCGCAGGTGGAGCGGGTTTTATTTTTTGGGCCGCCCGCTCCGGGAAAGGAGCAACCGCTATGAAAACCATGAACATGATCTCCCGCCGCAGCTTCCTGAAGGCTACCGCCGCAGCCGCTGTCGTATCCGCACTGGGCCTGACCGGCTGCGGCTCCTCCGGCTCTTCTGCCGCAGCATCCAGCACCGCTTCCAGCGCTGCCGGTTCCGCTGCCGCCGCTTCTGAGGCAGGCCAGACCTTTAAGGTGGGCATCGTCAACTATGTGGATCATGCTTCCCTGAACCAGATCGTGGCCTCTGTTGAGAGCCGCCTGGATGAGGTGGGCGCGGAGAAGGGCGTGACCTTCGACTATGCCGATTACTACGCCAACGCCCAGGCTGACCAGTCCAACCTGAACCAGATCGGTGCAGACCTGGTGGCCGACCAGGTAGATGTCATTGTGGCCGTGGCCACCCCCACCGCCGCCACCATGCTGGCCGCTGTGGAGGACACCGACATCCCTGTGGTCTACTCTGCCGTCACCGATCCTGTTTCTGCCGGGTTTGACGGGGAGGAGGGCATCACCGGCACCTCCGATGCTCTGAACACCGAGGCCATTATGAACCTCATCACTGCCATCAACCCCGACATCGACACCATCGGCCTGCTGTACGACCTGAGCCAGGATGCCTCCACCCAGGCCATCGCCGATGCCAAGGCGTTCTGCGACAGCAAGGGCATCAAGTACATTGAAAAGAACGGCACCACCACCGCTGAGGTGCAGATGGCTGCCGAGGCCCTTGTGGCCGCCGGTGTCAAGGCAGTGTTCACTCCCACCGACAACACCGTGATGACCGCAGAGCTGTCCATCTACGAGACCTTTACCGATGCAGGCGTGATGCACTTCACTGGTGCCGACAGCTTTGCACTGAACGGTGCCTTTGTGGGCTACGGCGTGGATTACGTCCAGCTGGGCGAGGCCACCGCCGATATGGTAGTGGAGCTGCTCTGCGGCGGCAAGACCCCCGCAGACCTGCCCTACCAGACCTTCGATAACGGCATCGTCACCATCAACACCGAGAGCTGTGAGGCACTGGGCCTTGACCTCGACACCGTCAAGGAAGCCTTCAAGCCCTATTGCACCGAAATTGTGGTAGTGACCACGCAGGAGAATTTCTAAAAAGGAGTACATCAACCATGCTGGCGAGTATCTTTTCGCTCAACGTGATCCAGACGGCGCTGGAGCTGGGCTGCATTTACGGTCTGGTGGCGCTGGCGCTGTTTCTGAGCTATTCGATCCTGAACATTGCCGACCTGTCCACCGATGGCTGCTTCACCCTTGGCTGTGCCGTGGCCTGCCAGGTGGCGCTGACAGGCCACCCCATCCTGGCCCTGTTCGCGGCCATGGCGGCGGGTGTGTGTTCGGGCTTTGTCACCGCCTTTTTGCAGACACGTCTGGGCGTTGAGAGCATCATGGCAGGCATCATCGTGAACACCGGCCTGTATACCATCAATCTGGCGGTCATGGGCTTTTCGTCCACGATGTCCCTGGTCAAGACCGATACGGTGTTCTCGCTGGCAAAATCCGCACTGGCCTTTACGGGCGGCTGGTATAAGCTGGTCATCGCGGCGGCGGTCATTGTGATCGCCTGTGCCGCTATGGTGGGTTTCCTGGGCACCCGGCTGGGCCTTTCCATCCGCGCCACCGGCGACAATGCCGCCATGGTGCGGGCCTCCAGCATCAACCCGGCCTTCACCATCACAGTGGGCCTGTGCATCTCGGGCGCGCTGACCGCCCTTTCCGGCGGCCTGCTGGCCCAGTATCAGAAGAGCAGCGACATCAACGTGGGCACTGGCATGGTGACCATTGCACTGGCTTCCCTTATCATCGGCGAAACGCTGGTGGGCAAGCGCACCATGGTGCGCCGGGTGCTGGGCGTGGTGTTCGGCAGCTGCCTGTATCGCTTTATCGTGGCCGTGGCCCTGCGCTTCAATGTGCCCGCCGCCGCCATGAAGCTGGTGAGCGCCCTCATCGTGGCTGTGGCCATCTCGATGCCTGCCATCCGGGCAAAGTTTGCCTTTGAGCAGCGCAAGCACAATGCCCGGAAGGAGGTGCACTGAAATGGAAATGCTGGAGCTGAACAACCTGCACAAGACCTTTAACCCCGGCACCGTCAACGAAAAGGTGGCCCTGAACGGTGTGAGCCTGCACATGGAGGCAGGCGACTTTGCCACCATCGTGGGCTCCAACGGCGCGGGCAAATCCACCATGTTCAACGCCATCACCGGCGGTTTCATTGCCGACGAGGGCAGCATCGTACTGGGCGGGCAGGACATTACCTTTGCGCCCGAGTACGAGCGCAGCAAGGTCATCGGCCACCTGTTCCAGGACCCCCTCAAGGGTACGGCTCCCAATATGACCATTGAAGAAAACCTTGCGCTGGCCTATCTCCGGGCAGGAACCGCCCCCCACGCTATCTTCTCCCGCATCTCCCGCAAGGATAAGGAGCTGTTCCGGGAAAAACTTGCCCTGCTGAATATGGGCCTTGAGGACCGGATGAAGCAGCCGGTGGGTCTGCTCTCGGGCGGCCAGCGGCAGGCGCTGACCCTGCTCATGGCCACCCTCGTTACCCCCAAGCTCCTGCTGCTGGACGAGCACACTGCCGCCCTCGACCCTGCCACGGCGGAGAAGGTGCTGGAGCTGACCAAGAGCATTGTGGCCGAGAAAAAGATCACCTGCCTGATGGTCACCCACAACATGCATCAGGCCCTCGAGCTGGGCAACCGCACCCTGATGATGGACGGCGGCCGCATCGTGTTCGATGTCAAGGGCGAGGAGCGCAGTAAGATGACCGTGGACGACCTGCTGGAAAAGTTCCGCGAGAATGCCGGTAAGGCCCTGGACAATGACCGCATCCTGCTGAGCAAGGTGGAAGCGGGCAACTGAAAAGAAACTCAAAATGCCCTGTCTGGACCCGAAACCGTGTCTGACAGGGCATTTTTGATACAACAAGGAGAAAACGAGATGAAAATAACGATCCGTACCCCGCAGATGCAGGATTATGACCGATTTTCTGCTATTATGGATCAGGTGCAGCAGATGCATG
>OLOG01001404.1_pt1 | contig 14588 bp, 12 predicted proteins | sample 1672351 | NCBI WGS metagenome assembly OLOG01 (sample SAMEA3136674, study PRJEB25190) | human gut metagenome | biome: human gut; feature: human-associated habitat; material: faeces | place: Austria | collected 2013 | reverse complement strand
GACGAACTCTGGCGATCTTTCTAAGAGCTGAGTTAGGCTTCTTAGGTGTAGCTGTTTTAACTGCTGTACATACACCTCTCTTCTGTGGTGATGATGTGTCAGTTGATTTCTTCTTCAGGGAGTTGTATCCTTTCTGAAGTGCCGGAGCTGTAGATTTCTCAACTGCTGTCTGACGTCCTTTTCTTACTAACTGGTTAAATGTTGGCATTCTTTTCACCTCCTATGGTTCTTCTGTTGGTTGCCTGGCAAAATCTAATTTTGCTTCGCACACAAAAATGACGCAACATTCCTGTGCACGCTTTTCTTATTGTAGTATGGTTTTCCCAAACTGTCAAGTGGGGAAAATCACTTTTTTCTAAAGATTTTCGCACAATTATACGATTGCCTGTCCATTATCCGGATCGAAGAAATGCATTTTCTCAGGGTCCATGGCGATCTTTACTATCTCCCCTCTCTGTGCCTCTGCAGAAGATGCTACTTTTGCAATCAGCTGGAACTCACCATCCTCGAAGTAAAGAAGTGACTCTGCCCCAAGCATCTCCCTTACTTCTACCTTCTCTTCAATGACAGAAGATGCGAATTTCTTCTGATGTTCTTCGTCTACATACAGATCTTCCGGACGTATTCCCATAATAACTTTACGCCCTATATAGTTACCCTCCTGAAGGCGAAATGCGTCCTGTGGTCCCATTTTTATTTTCTGATCATCAAAATATAACCACATGCCTTCTTCCTCTTTCATACAGATTCCTTCTATAAAGTTCATTTGTGGTGTCCCGATAAATCCCGCCACAAACTGATTCGCCGGATGCTCATAAAGTTCCGATGGTGTGCCTACCTGCTGAATCACTCCATCTTTTAATACAACAATCTTTGTCCCCAATGTCATTGCTTCAACCTGATCATGAGTTACATAAATAAACGTCGTATCCAATTCTTTATGAAGCCGTTTAATTTCAACTCTCATTTCCGCCCGAAGCTTAGCATCCAAATTTGACAGCGGTTCATCCATTAAAAATACTTTCGGATGACGCACAATCGTTCTTCCGATTGCAACTCTTTGCTTCTGCCCACCTGACAACTGTCCCGGTTTTCGTTTCAACACGCTCTCCAGTCCAAGTATCTGCGCCGCCTCGCGTACTTTCTCGTCAATCTCTTTTTTCGGCAGGCCCGCTAATTTCAAACTATAGCCAATATTATCATAGACTGTCATATGCGGATACAGAGCATAATTTTGAAATACCATAGCCATATTCCGGTCATAAGACGGCACATCATTCATCAACTCGCCATCCACATAAAGGCTTCCTTCTGTGATTTCTTCCAAACCGGCAATCATCCTTAAAGTAGTTGATTTCCCACATCCGGACGGACCTACAAAAATAATGAATTCTTTATCCGGTATTGTTAAATTAAAATCTTTTACAACCTGAACATGATTATCATATGTTTTACCTACATGTTCTAATACAATTTCTGACATTTCATCTCCTCCTCAAGCAGCGGCAGCAAGTATTCAACCGAATCGATCACATAATCTGCACCTCGCAGTTCCTTCTTTCCGCTTACACCGCTTAATACACCAATCGATACTGCCTCGCATTGCTTAGCAAATTTAATATCATTTGCCGTATCGCCTACAATCGCAACTTCTTTCGGTGTAATTGCAAAACGCTCTGCAAATTGTTCCAACATATCCGGGGCCGGTTTCGGTCTTACGATTCCATTATCTGCTCCGAGATAATCAAGATATTCCAATACTCCAAGACGCTTCATGCACGTCTTCGCTGATTCATATGTATCTGCTGTTGCAAGACCGATGTAAATCTTCTTCTCTTTCAATTCCTGAAACAACTCTTTCAGGTTTCCCAGAGGTATATATTCCTGATTTTTCTCAGTAACAATTCTCTGAAAAATCTTTTCCAGACACTTTCCAAGTTCTGAATCCGAATGTTCAATCAGAACTCCCATACGCGCAAACACAGCACGGATATCTGCTGCAATTTCTCTGTAAGATTTATATGCTAATGCTCCACACGGATCTACTTTCCCATCACAAACACCAATAGCCTCCATTACATAACCGATTGTTTTCTCATCCTGCGGCAATCCCTGCTCCGCAAGAAACTCCGGAATTGCTCGCTCTGCAGCCGTCAGCCATAGCGAAAAGAAATCAATCAGTGTTCCATCTTTATCAAATAAAATCCCTTTAATCTTCATTCTTTATCTTCCCTCAAATTTTTTCACTGCCTCAGCAAAAGTTATACATTCATGAGTTTTCCTGCCATGATACACCGGATTTACATAAGCCAGCAGTTCTCCTGCCTCATTTCTTACTTCCGCACGCATGTAAGACCATTCTCCCTGCCTGAATTCTGCTTTTGCTTCCGCTGTCACGCTGCCATCTGCTTCTTCTGTCTGTCTAAGCAGTTCACGTCTTCCATCCCGAATCATATATAGGCAAATGCGTTCCGTTGTGTCATACACACGAATATGATACTCAACTGAAACCGTATCCTCTGTAAACTGCAGTTCATCTCCCGGCAAATAACGGTTCCCACTGCAGAAAATTTCGAACGCTCCCATGCAAAAACGACTCACATACATATTTCCGCGGCGCACTCGTTCCATTAATTCTGCTGCCGATAAACCTTCACAAAACACAAAAGTCCCCGGATCTCCGGCAATGGACGGAAGTTCTGCACCGTCATAGCGCTCTTCTAAAAGATTGTGGGAATCACTTCCTCCCACTCCCCATATGTTCCATCCGTCTTCCCAAAGCAGGTCAAGAAATGCCACCGCCTGTTCATTTGCTTCTTTCGCATACGGATAAGTAGGATCATTGATTACCTCAAGACAGTCCATATCCTGCAGCGCAAGACCGCCGTGTTTCCATTTCCAGATATGAAGAAACGGATGATTCACGCTGACAATCCAATTTCTTTCCTTTGCCTCCGCAATTGCTTCATACATGAATTGCTCAGAACTTTCATCTCCCACATGTTCCAGCAATTGTGGAAGCACTTTAGGCATCCGGTCGATACCAAAGAAATTACAGTGCCCCTGTTCTGTCGTAATTTCAATTCCCGGCAAAATCAAGAGCGACGTATCCACCCAGCCGGTATGAATCGCATTATGTTCTGTCGGAACATAAAAATCCAGTTCTGTCAGCTTTGCCTTCTCCATTGCAGACGCTGTTGTTTCTTTCCCGTCAGAAAGTGTTGTGTGTGTATGAAAATCTCCTTTATACCACATTGTTTCCCGACAGACTTCTCGCTTCCAATCATAATGATCCAGCACCGGAAGCATTTGATTTCTTCCCGATGTTTTTGAAACCCACTCCTGGTCCCCAATTACATCCAAAACATGAAATGGCATTTTGCCGTCTTCCTCAGCAGTTTCATCGTCGAAAGTCTCCAACTCAATCACAAAATTTACCACCGCATCCCCAAGAAACTGTGCAATGTACTCTGTAAATAAAAATAATTCTATTTTCCAGTTTCCAGCTTCGATTGATCCCGGCACTCCTCCTACAGATGTATCTTTTCCTCCTGAACCAATCAACAATTCACGCTCTCCATGCCCAAGAAGATGCCAAAGTCTTACCCTTCCTTCCTGATCATACACAACAAGATATCCCATGCCGGAATATTCCTCTTCTAATCTGACACGCAGTAACATCTGACTCGTAGCAAAAGGAATCCTTACGGATTCCTCGCTTCGCACTGCAGTAGATTTACTAATTTGAAATATTAATTCTTTCTTCATTATTTTAAAATCTCCTCGTACATCCAAACACTATTTTGCAACACTATCCAGTGCCTTCTGAGCTGTAGCAGCCGCCTCGTCAAGGGCTTCTTTCGCTGAAATCCCTTCAATTTCCACTTTATCAGCCGCAATCGTCAGCGCATCAAAAATCTTACCTCCTGTTGGGTCTTCCGGAAGAATAGAGCCATGCATTGCCTGCTGCAGCGGTACAAGAATCTGTGGATTACCTTCTGCATAATCTACAAACTCCGGAACTTCCTGTGTTGATTCACGCACTGCAACATAACCTGTATTCATTGACCACTTTGCCTGATGTTCCGGGGTCGTAAAGAATTTCATAAATTCATATACTCCCTGTTTCGCTTCATCAGAAGCGCTGTCAAGCATAACATACTGAAGCGCATCTGCTGTTGGTGCAGATTCATTTTCGCCCCAACCCGGCTGCTCCATCGCTGCTACGATGTTAAAATCAAGGTCAGCCTGGTCTCCTGAAGAACCAGTGTATCCACCTGCTTTATTTTGAAGCACATCATCAATTGTTTTATACCAGTATTCCCATCCCTGACCGCCAGAGTGAATTCTCATTGTTTTATCTTCATGAATCCATTTGCGGAAGCTTTCCCAGACTTCAACCCATTCATCAGAATTAATTAAAACCTTCTTTCCGTCATCGCTCAGGATTTTCGCTCCGTTACTTAAAGCTGCATCTACAAGATTTCCTGACCCCCACATTGGTTCCCATCCATAAAATGCTTCGCCCTTTGACATTGTCTTCGCTGCCTTTTCAAGATCCTGCCATGTCTTAATATCTTCTGCTTTAATTCCTGCCTCTTCAAATGCCGCTTTATTATAGTACATTACCTGTGTTGTTCCGTATGCAGGCATTGCAAACATATCATCATCGTATTTTCCCTGATCAAAGAATACCGGAATATAATCATCTTCTTCAAAGCTGTCATCTTTTTCTATAAACTCATTCAGGTCAGCCAGCAAATCTTTCTTGTAGAGATTCCGTGATTTATCCACATCAAGCAATGCCATATCCGGAGCATTTTTTCCTGCAATTCCTGCCTGAAGCTTCTCATACGTCTCTGTATAATCAGCCTGTGTCGTACCGACAATCTCATATGTATCCTGTGAACCATTAAATTCTTCAATCATATCTCCAAGTACATTTACTGCTGTCTTTCCACCAGAATACCAGAAATCAATCTGTACTTTTCCGTCCTCTGTTTTCTGGACCTCTTCTGCGTTTGCTGTTTTCTTTCCACATCCTGTAAATACTCCTGCTGCCAAAACAGCTGCCATACAAAGTGCAATCACTCTTTTCTGTTTCATAATTCATTTCCTCCAAATTTTCCATTAAATTTACTTTCTTAATTACCTTTTTAATATTAGCCTTTCATTCCTGTATCGCCGCCGATTCCATTAATAAACCACTTCTGTGTAAATCCAAATAACACAAGGAGCGGAACAATAATCAATGCGCTTCCTGCCATTACCAACGGCCAATTTGTTCCATAAGCACCGCCTTCAATAAAGAAACGGCGAAGTCCCTGAGATACCAGACTCAATTCCGGATCATCTGTAATTAATGACGGCCACATATAATTGTTATAGCACGCAATAAAATTCATTAACCCAAAGGTAATAAACGAAGATTTTGTCATCGGTGTAATAATTCTCCACAAAATCTGCCAGTGAGAGGCGCCGTCAATTCTCGCCGCTTCCACAAGCCCCTTTGGCACCTGCATAAAAGCCTGCCTCAGAAGAAAAATCCCGAAAATGCTGACCGCATTAGAAATAATCAGCCCCGTATATGTATTCAGCAACCCCATATTTGCCAAAATAATATACGACGGAACATAAGTCGCTGCACTTGGCAGCATATAAGTTCCCATAATAATCGTAAAGAGAAGATTCTTCCCTTTAAATTCCAGAAACACAATCGCATATGCAATCATTGCTCCTGTTACAATCTGGATCAGCAGCGTTACTGCTGAGACAAACAAACTGTTGCCGATATATCTGATAAGCGGAGATTCCGTAAACACATTTACAAAATTTCCCCACTGGGGATCTGACGGAAAAAATGCTGCCACATCCATAATCTCTGCTTTTGTTTTTAATGCACTGAGTATCATCCATATAAACGGGAATACCGTAAAAATACTAACTGCTGCCAGAACAATCGTTTTACCCGCGAAGCTGATCCCTCGAAATACTTTTGTCTTCACAGCCAGATGCCCTGACTTTTCCTTCGGAAGACGATTCGATGTCAGTGCAATTTTCTGACTTTCCATAATTTTCTTTCCTTTCCTCAATAAACTCTTTTTACAACTAATAATGAACCCACTTCTTGGATGCCACAAACTGTATCGCAGACAATCCTGCTGTAATCAAAATCATTACAACTGCTACCGCTGTCGCCTGTCCCATATCAAATTCTTCAAATCCAAGCTGATAATACATATAAAGAAGGGTTCTTGTACTTCCCGACGGTCCTCCCTGCGTCAGAATTTGAATCTGATCATAAGCTTGCAGAGAATTGATCATCGTAATGATCATTAAGAAAAATGTTGTCGGTGAAATGCACGGAATTGTAATATCCCGGAACTGATGCCACCGATGTCCCCCATCCATACCGCATGCTTCATATAATTCTGTCGGAACCTTTTCTAATGCTGATAAATAAAAAATCATCGAATATCCAATACTCTTCCATACGGTCACAAGGATTACCGCAAGCATCGCTGTATCTGAACTTTGAATCCACTGAAGTCCCGGCAAGTGAAAGAAATTCAGCACCGCATTAGCCATACCACTTCTCGGTTCAAAAATCCACGTCCACACAATAGATACTGCTACTGTTGGTGTAATCCACGGGGAAAATAAAATAAACTTATAAAATCCACTCCCCCGGAAATTCTTTCTCAGCAAGAGCGCTAATAAAAGCCCTCCTATAAGCGTTGGTACAAGTGTTCCAATCGTAAATACAAGCGTATTCGTTACCGCCTCATAGAAACGACTATCCTGAAACAACATCTTAAAATTATCAAAAAATACAAAATCATACTGTGGACTCATATAGTCCCAGTTCGTAAAGCTGATCATAATCGAACGACAGATTGGATATATCCAAAATACAACCAGCGGAATTAATGCAGGCATTACAAACAGAAATACATTTCCCGTATATCTGAGTTTCTGCAGTCTTTTCTCCTTCATTCTTAACTCTCCTTTCGAAAATGCATTCTACCGTACGAACATCAAATTCCAATGTAGAAAACTTAAAATCTGTGTAAAAAAATAAGAGCATTCCTCTATAATCGTTTCCGATCATTTCGTAATGCTCTCATCTTTCAAATTCATTATATTATTTTTCTATACTTCTACTTCAATCAAATCTTTTGTATAATGATTCAATACTTCGCATCCATCTTCAGTAATCAATACTAGATCCTCAATACGAACTCCTGCAACTCCCGGAATATAAATTCCCGGTTCTACAGAGAAACACATACCCGGTTTCAGTACATTTTCATTTGTGAAAGATACATCTCCATACTCATGGACTTCCATACCAATATTATGCCCTGTGCGATGTGTAAAATATGCGCCATATCCCTGCTCTTCAATATAATCTCTGGCTGCACGGTCTACATCACAAAAACGTGCTCCCGGCTTCGCGGCCTCAATTCCTCTGCGGTTTGCTTCTTTTACCACCTCGTAGATTTCTTTCGCCTTATCAGAAGCTTTTCCGATAAACACAGTTCTTGTCATATCCGCACAATATCCGTCTTTCATACATCCAATATCCAACACAACAGCGTTCCCGTACACTCCTTTTGAGTCATCCGGTTCATGGTGCGGATCAGCAGCGTTATCTCCATATGCCACAATCGGATCAAATGAATGGCCCTGAGCGCCGTTCTTCAGATAAATCTTCAGGAGTTCTTCTCCCATTTCTTTCTCTGTCATACCTTTTACAACAAGAGGAATCAATTCACCCATACTCTTATCATTGCATGCAGATGCAGCCCGCATCTTCTCCTGCTCATCAGCAGTCTTAATCTGGCGGATATGATCAATGATATATGATGCATTCACAAACTTTGCAGATGGCATCTTATCCATAAGCGCCAAAAGGAAACGTGCCGGCCATACTTTATCTACTCCGATAACGCCATCTTCTGACATTTCACTAGCCAGCATTCCCACATAATCATCCGTATCTTCAAAATAGATAACCTGAGCGCCGAGTGCTTCTTCATTCTGCGGAAATAATTTCCCAATCACAAGCTTTGGTTCCTGTCCCTCAGCCAAAAGAAGAACCATCATTCGTTCACCGCAATTTAACATCGTGCCTGTCAGATAATATACTGCCATTGGATCTGTTACAAGAAACTGTCCAACTCCCTCTGCTTTCATCGATTCATATACCTTCGCTAATCTCTCCTGATTCATTGCAATTACCTCACTTTGCTCAAATAAAATCACTGAGACTATTATAAACTGCCATAGTTAGGAAGTCAATTTACTCTTATCTTTTAATCCACTCTCCGTTTGTGAAGTCCGGAATTGCTACCGGATGTCCGCCCATTGCGATAGATTCCTCTGACAGTGCTGAAATACACATCCAGGACGCAGCATCATATACATCGATCGGACAAGGTTCACCATTGCGGATGCTTTCAAAAAATGCTTCAAATACAAGCCAGTCCATTCCGCCATGTCCACCCTGAACTCCGTCGTTCAAAAACTTCTGCCAGATTGGATGCTCATAATCTTTTTCATAGTCTTTTGCATTTCCCCAGTTCGCTTTGAAATCCCATTCTTCTTCTGCAGTATATTTCTTATCTACAAATACGGTGTCATTTTCTTCCTCATACATTCCCTTTGTTCCGCAAACTGTAAAATCTCTGCTGTAGAAACGTGGAAGAGATGTATTCAACGTAAGAAGGATTGTTTCTCCGCCCGCACATTTAATCATTGTATTTACGACATCGCCCTGTGCGAATCTTGTATTCATTAATTTCTCATCATCACTCATGCGATCTTTGATGTATTCCTGAATACCTGCAGATCTTGACGCCATAGATGTCAGAGTAAGCATACGGTTTCCATGGTTAATATTGAGAATTCTCGCAATCGGTCCTAATTCATGTGTCGGATAGTTTTCACAGTTACGGTGAATATAGTTTCTCAGACGGTAGTGGCGGTTCTTCTCACCTTCGCTAACTTCTTCACGCAGGTCATGCATATATCCTCCACGGCAATGAACAATATCGCCGAACAATCCCTGTTTTACCATATTCAGAGCCATCAGTTCACGACGTCCATAGCAGCAATTTTCCAGGAACATAAACGGTGTCTGTGTTTCCTCATATGTATCAACAAGATCCCAGCATTCTTTTACGCTATAAGAACCTCCAACTTCCATTCCGACAGGTTTTCCGGCTTTCATAGCATCAATCGCAACTTTAATATGGCTTTCCCATGCGCATGAAACTACTACCACATCCACGTCATCTCTTGCAATCAGTTTTTTGTAATCTGTTTCAGTAGCCGGCACATGACCGCAAACTTCTTCTGTCAGCTTGGCAGCTCTTTCATTTCTGTCTTCATAAACGTCACAGACCGCAGTTACTTTTACTCCCGGCATCAGAAGAATAACATCCTTCATTAACCAATAACCTCTCATTCCCAGTCCAACAATACCTACATTCAAATTCTTCATTTTTAATTTCTCCTGTCTCTTTCTTATAATAAAATATTATTCACAGTTCTGAACAAACTCCTCAAGATCCACGCTTTCTCCGCCATGACATCTAGAGTATTCTGCCGCGATCGCTATCACATGACTCTCGATCGAAGCATCAATTCCTGTTCTTAAACTGCTCTCACTCATTTCTTCCTGTACTGCACTGACAAAATCATGGATCAAACGGTTATCCCCGCCTGCATGTCCGCTCATGTCTCCTTCAGTCGCACAGATCATTTGAGATTCTTTCCCATAAGGAGTTACCGTAATCTTATTCGTACTCAAATCCCCGATAATATCTCCAAGCGTTCCGCAGATTTTAATTGTACGGCCACCCTTGCTTGTAAATGCAGTCATTGTAAAGGAAACTGTCACATGATCCTCAAATTCCATATTTACAACTTGATGATCTACAACATCATTGTCACAGGCGTATACACATCTTCCATACGGTCCCTCTTGAATCGCTTGGTAAATAGCTTCCTCGCTCAAATTATTGGGAGATAAAATGCAGACCGGCCATTTGTCACGCTCCGGATCAGCCTGCAAACCACGGATGCCCGTTTCCGGATTCGTAATATAAATCTTCTCCGCATCATATGGACACTGTTCTTTTACTTTACAGCCATCCATACAGCGTTTCGCTGCTCCTTTAGGTGCATTCTCCGGTTTAAAAAGATACAGATCACCATAAGAAGATACTCGTTTGCATTTCTTTCCCAGCAGCCATGCAAACATATCAAGATCATGACAGCTCTTCGCCATGATCATTGGACTTGTCTCCTCACTTTTTCTCCAATTTCCACGGACATAACTGTGAGCCTGATGCCAGTATGTTACATTCTCCATTGCCTGAACTGTGACAACATTTCCAATCACTCCAGAATCAAGCAGCTCTTTTATTCTGCTGTAAAACGGCGTATATCGCAGCACATGTCCGACCGCAACCATCTTCTTATGTTCATGGGCTGCCTTCTGCAATTGCAGACACTCCTGAAGTGACGGCGAAATCGGCTTCTCACAGATAACATGATATCCCTGCTCAATTGCTTTTACCGCCTGAGCTACATGCTGTTTGTCCTGAGTTGCTATTACGCAAATATCAGCAAGCTGCGGCTGCGCCAACATTTCTTCTGCACTCTCAAAACAATTTTCCGGCGCTATCCCGTATGTTCGCTGCGCCTCTTCTCTCTTCGCCTCAATAGGATCTGCAACAGCGGTAACTTTCACTTCCTCCGGAGCCACAAGCTGATAGTGTGCATAAATATCATTCCCACGGTTTCCAAGTCCCGCGATCGCCATGGTAACTACCTTGCTCATAGGATTCTCCTCCTTGTCTTTATTTCAGATACAGTAATATGTTACTCCTTCTATATTATTTTTAACATATCTGAAAACAAATTTCTATACAATTTCAGAGATATAACCTTTGATTTTAGCTACCACAAGTCACACTCTTCTATTTTCTATTTTCTGCAACTCTATTTCCCGCGAAAGATTCTTCCAAGAGCAATCACAACTCCGTAAAATACACCTGCTACCGGCCAGACAATCCATGTCCGTTCCCAGTCCATCGTTAAGAAACTCCATCCAAGATAAATTGCCGTCACCGTACACCAGTAAATCGTGTTAAGAATATCGTTTCTCTTATTTTCTAACTTCTTCTCCCGAGTATAATCTCCTTCCTCAAGAAGACACTGAAAACTTCCATACAAAATACAAGTCCGTACGATCATAAACACTCCCACAGCTACTAGTACAATACAGAAATCAAGCCCTATAACTGCAGCCATTCCGTCTTCATCAATTGCTCCAAGTACCATGAGGGGAATAGCGCTTAAAATACATAACACAACACCAAGTACAAGCAGGCGTCCATGCGTCCCCTCATATTTTGACTTTTGTTTTTCTACCATTCCACTTACGCCATATTCCAGTTCTATCACTTCTTTTTCAAGAAATTCATATGCTTCCATCTGTCTTCCGTAGAAAACAAAAATTGCCACTGCTGCCGCTACAAACAATAACAAAACGGTCATGCCGACTCCCGCCGCAATTGCTTCTGAAATCATATATCCCCCTTCTGCATCTGATAATCCTCCAAGCAAAATAAGAAGCACCGGAGATAGAATACAAAGTAAAACACCAAACGCAATTTTTCCTGCAGTCATTTTCACCATTTCCAAATAACAGTTTGCCTCTTCCATGGAAATACTTCTTATCGGTTCTTCTGCATACGAATAACTTTTCGATTCCGGAAAATCTCCCATCTCATCATTCAATTCTATCTTTTCAATAGCATCTTTCAATAAATAATCCGTACTGACATCAAACACTTCACTCATCTTAATAATCTTATTCAAATCCGGCACCGATGCCGCGCTTTCCCATTTAGATACTGCCTGCCGGGACACTCCGATCTGATTCGCCAGTTCTTCCTGTGACCATCCATTTCGCTTTCTCAAATCCATAATCTTATCCGCTAAAATCATCTTCATTCCTCCTTAAGTCATTTTCTCTCGCTTAAGCATCTTTAGCATAGCAGATTTAACAGTTGCAGACTACCATTTTCACATGGAAATGCGTCAACCGGCAGTTGCAAAAGCAGTTTTTGCCCCAATAACCGTAAAAAAGCGCCGCCCAACCACTCCAGTAGTGATCAGACGGCACTTCCTAAATCTTTCTTATAAATAATTTTTCAAAACAGTGTCCGGAAATATATACCGACAATTAGCTTCTTGCAGCTCCGTCTACAGACAGAATCTCACCTGTTACATAACTTGCCATATCGCTTGCAAGGAACAGGAATGCATTTGCAACATCCTCCGGTTCTCCGACTCTTCCAAGAGGAATTGTTGCAATCAGAGGCTTGATCATTTCATCTGGAAGCGCTGCAACCATATCTGTCTTTGTAACTCCCGGTGCAACTGCATTAACACGGATATTATCTCGTCCCAGCTCTCTTGCAAGAGATTTCGTCAGACCATTTACCGCAAACTTAGATGCCGGATATCCGCATCCTGACGGCTGACCGTAAAGACTTACCATGGAACTTGTATTTAAAATAACACCGCCGCCCTGCTCTTTCATAATCTTTGCTGCTGCCTGTGCACAGTTAAATACAGATGTAATATTTAAATCAACAATCTTCTGGAACTCTTCCGGTGTATAATTGTAAAGCGGTGTGCTCTGAGAAATTCCCGCATTATTCACTAGAATATCAACTGCACCAAATTCTTCCTTTACCTGAGCCATCGTCTCCGCAACCTGTGCCGCATCTTTCAGATTAGGGCATTTGCCGCTTACCTTGGCATCCGGATATAACTCCTTTAGCTGTGCCAACGCTTTGTCAACTGTCTCCTGACGTGATCCCCATACAGAAACAGCAGCTCCATTCTCAACAAATTTTTTCACAACAGCAAAACCAATTCCACGAGTTCCACCTGTAACAATTGCAACTTTATTCTTTAACATCGTAAACTTCCTTTCTTCTGCCCCTTAAGCAGATTCCAAATTAGTAATATACTGCTTTAACAAACTTTTAACAAATCAGTAATTATTACTATTTTAGTTTACTCTTGTTTTTCTATTTTGTCAATAAAGCGAATAGCTTTTAAAAGAAATTTAGGTAATATTTTCTACAAAATATTCCAATTATTCCCAAGCAATATCATTAATTTCATATACGGTTACAGTTTCATTTTCACCTCGTTTTACAACCATCTGCATTGTATATTTTTTTTCAAATGCTGTACCGCTTACCGTGCCCCTGATTGTTGTTTCACAGGATACAACACCAACATTTTCTTTCTCATATTCTGCCTGTTTTGTATCTGTTAATACAGTAGTAGCCTCATCTACAACTACCACTCCACTACCATAAAAAGTGTCTCTGTCACTCTTCAGCGCTTTACGCTGTTTCTCACTCGTTACGCTCTGATATAGTATTTTGTCAGCTAACTCTTTGTCTTTATCAGTACTATTAACCGCAAGAAAACCTTTTACCCAATTATTTATACCATTTGCAATTACATTTGAGTCATCATCAGAAAGAGGTGTATCTTTTATTGTCAATTGCTCATAAATTGTTATCGGCTTTTTTTCTTCTTCCTTCTTTTTTTCTTTTCCACATCCACCAATTAGCATTCCTGTCAAACAAATTATTATTAGCAGTGTTATGCTTTTTTTCATTCCAATCCCTTATCCTTTCTCCCGATTTCAAAAAAATATTGCCAAAAATGCAGGGCATTTTTGGCAATATTCTGATTTTTCACAAAAGACTATTCTTTAAATCCTGCGATAAACTATTTACGTTTCTTTAACAGTGCAAGAATTGCTGCAAGGCTAATACCTGCTGGTAATACTGCTGCGATTGGATTAGTCTCATCACCTGTCTTAGCAGATGCTTTCTTATCATCTTTTTTATCATCTTTCTTGTCAGATGGTTTTGCTGGTTTAGCTGGCTTTACTGGTGTAGATGGCTGAAGTTCTTCCATATCTGTTGCTGCATATACATATACAGTAGCTGCACCATTTTCAATCGGCATATCTCCTACATTTGCAAGCACATATCCTTCTGGGATATCTGTTAATCTTGATGTATTAAAATATGTTTCATCTTTATATGCATTCAGCTTACCATATCCAACTACATCTCCTGATGTTTTGTGTACGTATGTAATTGTAACTTCCTGCACATTATCAACCTTACGCACTTTAACTGTTGCTTCACCATTAGTGATAACCATATCGCCTGCTTCTGCAATTTCATATCCATAAGGTACATCTGTTAAAGTAGATGTATTGAAGTTTGCTGCTCCTTTTTCTACTTTAGCTGTTCCATAACCTACTACAAAACCGCCATCTGCATCTACATATGTTACTTTTACATATTCTGGTGCTTCTTCTTTGATCTTTCTTACGCCTACTTCTGCTACTCCATCTACGATTGCTGCATCGCCAAGTGTTGCAAGTTCATAGCCGTGTGGCAGATCTGTTAATGTAGATGTATTGAAGTTTGCTGCTCCTTTTTCTACTTTAGCTGTTCCATAACCTA
>OLOG01001400.1_pt1 | contig 14624 bp, 13 predicted proteins | sample 1672351 | NCBI WGS metagenome assembly OLOG01 (sample SAMEA3136674, study PRJEB25190) | human gut metagenome | biome: human gut; feature: human-associated habitat; material: faeces | place: Austria | collected 2013 | reverse complement strand
ATTATTTATACTCCCCTCAAAAGACCGATGGCTCCCCCATCGGTCTTTTACTTTATACATATCTATACATTTTTTAGCAATATTATTCTTGCTTTCATCTCCTATTTTTAAAGAAATTAATTAATAACACAATTACGATTACCGGAACTGCTACCGGAGCAAGCAAACTAATAAGACCTGATACGATTGAGAATATAAGAAAAATAATCCCCACTGCCACAAGAATTATCGCCAGTTTTCCCCAGAAAGAATTCAACCGATATACTTTATGTTTCCCTCCATAATAGCTGTTGTCCTCTTCTCGATCATCATGATATACCTGTGCATCGCTATAACTCTCTCCTGCGCTTCCCTGCCCAGGTGCTTCCAAAAGCGACCTGGCAATAATCCACGGATCCCCAAGTTCATTCAAAACTTCTTCCTCGCTGTGGCCTTTCTGCACTTCTTCCTGAATATAATCTCTATAATAATTCAAATGTCCTTGGATTGTATAACTATCCATTCCATCGGACAGCGCTTCTTTTAGCTTTTCTAAAAATTCACTGCGCGTCATTCATTCCTCTCCTTTATCCTTTTATGAAAAACTCCTCAGACAAAGAATAGCATATTTCCACTGCAATTCCAAGTCTGAGGAGTCTTAAGTTTTTATAAGATTTATGAACTTTTCTTTAAGAAAAATACAGATTCCTTACGTCTCTTTTTCTATTTCATCTTACACTTCAAATAGAAGGTCACTATACGATGGCATTGGCCACATATCTTTAGAAACAATCATTTCCAAATGATCAACTGGCTCCCGCAGTGCTTTCATAGCCGGAACAACCTCGTCATGATAGTAATGTGCCTGTTCACATCCTTCTGCTTTTTTTCCGGCCTCTTCTGTCACTTCTTCCAGATGTACAAGCGTATCTTTTACCTCTTTGAGGAGATTATTTGTCGCTGTCAGAACTTCCATCTGCACAAGCGGTTCTGCACCAGCACCCCGAACGGCAATAACTGTTTCAGCTACCGTCTTTGTATAGTTCATTACTGCCGGAAGAATCTGTTTTCTTGCAATATCAATCATAGTTTTGGCTTCTATATTAATAACCTTTGCATAAGCTTCATACTTGATCTCCATACGAGATTCCAGTTCTGCCCGTCGAAATACACCAAACTTTTCAAAAACACGAACCGATTCTTCTGACACAAGCGCCGGAATTGCGTCTACCATAGATGGAAGATTCGGCAAACCACGACGTTTCGCCTCTTCCACCCATTCCTGTGAATATCCGTTGCCGCTAAATACAATTCTCTGATGCTCTATTGCATAGCGTTTAATCAGATCATGAACTGCCTGATCAAAATCTTCTGCTTTTTCCAGTTCATCGCAGGCATCACAGAGCGCATCTGCAACAATTGTATTCAATACGACATTCGGTCCTCCAACAGAATCTCTTGAACCAACCATACGGAACTCCCATTTATTTCCGGTAAAAGCAAACGGTGACGTACGGTTTCTGTCTGTCGCATCTTTTGTAAAGTCCGGAAGTGTACGAACACCTGTCTCCAGAACGCTTCCCTTAATACTATGAGTTGCTGTTCCTGTACTTACAAGCTGTTCCAGCACATCTTCAAGCTGTTCTCCAAGGAAAATAGAAATAATTGCCGGCGGAGCTTCTGCTGCTCCTAGACGCTCTTCATTCCCCGGATCTGCCGCAGATTCCCGAAGAAGCGCCGCATGTTTATCAACTGCCCGCAGCATACACATCATGAGAAGAAGAAACTGAATATTTTCATGTGGTGTCTTACCCGGATCAAACAAATTCTTTCCATCATCTGTGATCAGAGACCAGTTATCATGCTTTCCAGAACCATTCACTCCGGCAAATGGTTTCTCATGGAGAAGGCAATGCAATCCCTGTCTGGAAGCAACTTTTTTAAGTGTTTCCATAATCAGCTGATTATGGTCAACTGCTACATTACATTCCATATAGATCGGTGCAAGCTCATGCTGTGCCGGTGCCGCCTCATTATGCTGTGTCTTGGCAGTGACTCCAAGCTTCCACAACTCTTCATTCGTCGTCTTCATAAATGCAGCGATACGATTTCTCAAACTTCCAAAGTAATGATCATCCAGCTCCTGTCCTTTAGGCGGCATCGCTCCAAACAGCGTCCGTCCTGTAAAGATTAAATCTTTTCTCTGAAGATATTTCTCCCGATCCACAAGAAAATATTCCTGTTCTGCACCGACAGATGCCTTGACTCTCTTAGCTGTTGTATTCCCGAATAAACGCAGGAAACGAAGCCCCTGTGTATTAATCGCCTCCATAGATCTTAAAAGCGGCGTCTTCTGATCAAGCGCCTCGCCTGTATAAGAGCAAAATGCTGTCGGAATATAGAGGATGCATCCCGCTTCATCTTTCTTCACAAATGCCGGCGACGTACAATCCCACGCAGTATAACCTCTTGCCTCAAATGTGGCACGCAGCCCTCCTGACGGAAAAGAAGATGCATCCGGTTCTCCCTTGATCAGTTCTTTTCCAGAAAAGCTCATTAAAACTTTCCCATTTGCCATCGGAGCAGAAATAAATGAATCGTGCTTCTCTGCTGTTACCCCCGTCAATGGCTGAAACCAGTGTGTATAATGTGTTGCGCCTTTTTCAATCGCCCATTCTTTCATCTCATGTGCGATTACATCCGCAGTTTCCAGGTCAAGTTCTTTTCCCTCTTCGATCGTTCTTTTCAGATCTTTATAGATTTTCTTAGGCAGACGTTCCTGCATCACTGTATCGTTAAATACATTCTCTCCAAAAATCTCCGCTACATTCATGAATTCTCCCATCATTTCATCCTCTCGCTATTCACTATATCGTTGCTTTTGAAATTGCAAAGGCATTCCAATCACTGGAATGCCTTATTATTCTTCTCTAGTTGAAACTAAGCTCTGTCAATGGAACCGAATAATTCCATTTTTTCTTTTACAGTTGCTTTAATTGCTTCGAATCCAGGTGCTAATAATTTACGCGGATCGTAGCCTTTGCCCTGCTGATCTTTACCTGCTTCTACATATTCACGTGTAGCTTCTGCGAAAGCCAGCTGACACTCTGTGTTAACGTTGATTTTAGAAACGCCAAGATCGATCGCTTTCTTGATCATCTCTGCCGGGATACCTGTTCCACCGTGAAGAACAAGCGGCATAGCTCCTGTAAGCTGCTGGATTGCATCCAGAGTTTCAAAGCTTAATCCCTGCCAGTTTGCCGGATATTTTCCGTGGATATTTCCGATTCCTGCTGCAAGCATATCTACACCGAGATCTGCGATCATCTTACATTCGTTCGGATCTGCACATTCACCTGCTCCCACAACTCCGTCTTCTTCACCACCGATAGAACCAACTTCCGCTTCGATAGAAAGTCCAAGTGCGTGAGATACTGCTACAAGCTCTCTTGTCTTTGCAACATTCTCTTCGATTGGGTAATGAGAACCATCAAACATGATAGATGAAAATCCTGCTTTAATACATTTATAGCATCCTTCATATGTACCGTGATCCAGATGAAGCGCTACAGGTACTGTGATATTCAGCTCATCGATCATAGCTTTTACCATATCTGCAACTGTCTTAAAGCCTGTCATATATTTTCCTGCACCCTCTGACACGCCAAGAATGACTGGAGAATTACATTCCTGAGCTGTCAAAAGGATTGCCTTTGTCCACTCCAAGTTATTGATGTTGAACTGACCAACTGCATAATGGCCTGCTTTTGCTTTATCAAGCATTTCTTTTGCTGAAACTAACATAATCTTTCCCTCCGATTTCTAAAATTCAACATTTTGATGCATTTTATTATAGCGCATTGACGTAGAAAATGCAAGCAGACAGCTTTCGTCAAACAACACAAAAAAAGAACAGTAATTGCTACTGTTCTTTGCGTAATGACCCCTAGGAGAATCGAACTCCTGATTCGACCGTGAGAGGGTCGCGTCTTGACCGCTTGACCAAGGGGCCTGATTGATTACTTGATTAGTATATAACACTTTTGAATGAAATGCAAGCATTTTTTTATATTTTTTGCAAAATTAAAAAAATTGTTCTTCTGGCGGCTTTCTCCTATCGGAAAACAGACTTTTCTATCTTAGAAAACCGCCAGATTCTTCTCTGGAACTATTTAAACTGTCCTAAATCTCTTCATCTGAAATGCATACCTGATCCGGATTGGCTGTCAGCGCCGACAACTCTTCTGCCGGAACCATGATCTGAAGCTGCTGCTGAAGATTTTCAATTTCCACCTGATCATGCTCTCCTCCAAATTCGCCGTCAAGCGTCCACGGAATTTCCTCTTCTGACTCAAATCGAATAGCCCCTGTACGGAATGTATACATATGGTTTGTATTTACCTGCTCGACAAGAAGCGCGGCAATGATCTCATTCAATTCCAATGGGTTTTTCGGCATCTTAATTAATGTTACTTCAAATTTTCCATCATCAAATACCACTTCTTTTCCGACCATTCCCCGGAAGCCCCCCACAGATTTAGAATTTGTAACCATTCCAAAAATAAATTTGTCTTCGATTACGCCTTCATCATACGTTACCTTTATTTTATAAGAAGGAATATTAAAAATTCTCTTCGCTCCCTCTAACACATACGCCAGATGCCCAAGAACATTTTTCACTTCCTGCCTTGTCTGATAAGCTACGTCCGTAAACAATCCAAACGCTGCAATGTATACAAAAATTCCTTTATTAAATCTTCCCACATCACAGTGAAATAACTTTCCGTTTACTGCTGTGTCTGCCGCCTCCAGACGGTTCTTGGGAATATGGAGGCTGTTTGCAAAATCATTTGTCGTTCCCGTTGGAATATAGCCGATCGGTATCCGCTCTTTCCGCTTCATCATTCCCGTCACAACCTCATCAAGCGTGCCGTCTCCTCCACTGCACACAACGAGATCGTAACCATCCGGCAAATGCTTTACCTTTTGATATGCATCTTTATATCTCTGTGTCGGATAAATTACGATTTCGTAATCTGCCTTCACAAAAATGTCAAGAATATCCGAAAGTCCGGATTTCAAAGCACCTTTCCCAGCATTCGGATTATAAATAAAAATCATTTTTTTCATTTATGCTGCCTCCTTCTTGTATTACATTGGCTAAAAAGGCATGTACACGAATCTGTACACGCCTTTCACTGCGAAATTCTTATCTGTTTGCGAAAAACGCCTCAATTCCCTGAGCTGCCTCGCCTTCATCCACACCGTCTGTTACAACCATCAGTTTTTCTCCTCCGGCAAGTTTCAGACTCATCATTCCCATAATGCTCTTTGCATTAATCTTTTTGTTATCAATTTCTATATATACCTGGCTTGTATACTGACTTGCCTCCTGCACAAGCAAAGCAATTGGTCTTGCGTCCAAACCGTCATCCAGTTTAATAGTGATTGGTTTTTTAATCATAATACTTCCTCCTTGTTCTCTCTTGCTCTGTCAGCAATCTCACTCAGTTTCCTCAGTCTATGATTCACCCCTGATTTTCCAACAGGTGACGAAAGCAGCTGTCCAAGCTCTTTCAACGTAGCTTCCGGATGTTCCAGCCTGACAAGAGCCATTTCTTTAAGCCCATCTGTCAGAACATCTAATCCGATCGTATCCTGGATATACTTAATATCCTCGAGCTGTTTTACCGCTGCCGAAACTGTCTTATGAATATTTGCTGTTTCACAATTGACGATCCGATTGACTGAATTTCGCATCTCTTTTAAAATACGAACATTTTCAAGATCCATTAATGCTACATGCGCTTCCATCACATTCAGCATATCAACAATTTGAGAACCCTCTTTCAAATATACAACATATGTTTTCTTACGCAAAACAATCTTCGCATCCACCCCAAAGCTGTCCATCATCGTCTGAAGCTGTACTGCTCTTGCTTCTGACGCACATACAATTTCAAAATGATATGATTTCTCAGGATCACTCATAGAACCTGCTGCCAGAAATGCCCCTCTAAGAAATGCTCGTCTGCAGCACATCTGCTGCACAACGATATTCTTTACAACAGACATCTCCTCAAACACTTCCGCTTCTCTGTCAAGAAGCTTCACTGCCTGAAGAATTCTGACTGCATCTGTATGTCTTTTCACAGCAACGGAATAAATCGTGCTCCCTCTTGCCTGATTTCTGCGAATCGCGTTTTCAGTCTCTATATTAAATGTTTTTTCGATTAATGTAAAGCACTTTCTTGCAACAGCTATATTTTCCGTATGTATTTTAATGGAAAATCGCTCTCTGCTGTCAATTATGACACTGCCGCAAAAGCTTAAAATCGCTGCCAGCTCTGCAATCTGGCAATGCCTTGCCGTCGATAACTGCTGCGACAGCTCTTCTTTCACTTTCCCTGAAAATGACATGCGTCCTCCTTTTATTTTGCCGCCGAATCTTTTCGAATATCGCGGTGTTCTGCTTTCACACCATATTCATCCAACTGCTTTAGTCTCTCATACAGGGCATTCACAATCGTAACCGAACGATGTTTTCCTCCTGTACATCCAATTCCAATAACAAGATTATGTTTTCCTTCATTAACATAGTTCGGAATCAAAAACTTCATAAGATCCGTCAATCGGTCTAGAAATTCTTCTGCCAGTCCTCCCTGCATAACATAGTCCTGAATTTCTTTTTCATTTCCCGTTTTAGGTCTAAGTTCAAGATCATAATATGGATTCGGAAGAAATCTAACATCAAATACAAGATCTGCATCATTTGGAATACCGTATTTAAATCCAAAAGAGAGAATTGTCATATAAAGATTTTTATAATCTTTATCAAGCACAATAATTTTTTTCAATTCCTGCTGCAGCTCTTTTGTGAGCATGTGGCTCGTATCCACAATATAATCCGCCCGCTCTTTCAGGAAACGAATACGTCCTCTTTCTCTGAAGATTCCCTTATCAATCCGTTCTCCCGATGCCAATGGATGGCTTCTCCTAGTTTCCTTATATCGTTTGATCAATATTTCATCTTCGGCATCCAGAAATAATATTTTGTAAGAGACATTTTCTGCCTTATAATGATCCAGTATCTCTTCCAGTGACTCCAGTTTCTCGCCACTTCGAATATCAACTCCCAACGCCACTTTATTTACCTTTGTTCCCGGAATCATCAAAAGTTCCTGAAGCTTTGGCATCAGATCTACCGGAAGATTATCAATACAAAAGTATCCCACATCTTCCAACATCTTCAGCGCTGTACTTTTACCTGCTCCAGACATTCCTGTGACAATCATAATTTCCATCTTTAGAATTCTCCTAATCGTTTTACCTCCGGTTCAAGTTCAATACCGGAATTCTCCTTTACTCTTTTGATCACTTCATTCATAAGCTCAGTCACATCTTTTGCAGTAGCTTTTTCCCGATTGATGACAAAACCACAATGTTTCTCAGACACCTGCGCACCACCGACTCCAAATCCTCTCAGTCCTGCCTCTTCAATCAGTTTTCCTGCAAAATTTCCTTCAGGACGTTTAAATGTACTTCCTGCGCTTGGAAATTCCAACGGCTGTTTCGTTATTCTTCGATTCTTCAAATCATCCATTTTCTCTTTGATTTCTTCTCTAGAAGCTTCGTGAAGCTTGAGTTCTACTTCAAGAACAATATATCCATTCTTTGCCACAGCGCTTGTTCGATAACCAAACTCCATTTCTTTATTTGTAAGAACACGGATTTCATTTTCTTTTGTCAACACTGTAACAGAATTCACAACATCTTTCATCTCTCCGCCATAAGCGCCTGCATTCATAACCATAGCTCCTCCGATAGAACCCGGAATTCCTGCTGCAAATTCAAATCCGCCTAAAGCTTTCTCATACGCTGCATTCGCAATCTTAGACATCAGCGCACCTGCCTGCGCTCGGATTGTTCCGTCTTCTAATACTTCAATGTCACTCATTTCTTTTCCGAACTGGATGATCACTCCGCGATAGCCGCCATCTCCGGCAAGAATATTACTTCCATTCCCTAGAATATAGTACGGAATTTGTTTCGATATGCATAATGCAGTCACATTTTGGACTGCCTGTGCATCTTTTACTGCCACAAAATAATCTGCCGGACCGCCAACACGAAAAGTTGTATGCCCGGAAAGCATTTCCTGCGTCAGAACCTCTGACTTCCCTGCTGCTTCTTTCAGCTCTTTATATATATCAAAATTCATAGTTCGTCTCCTATTTTCTTTTTCTTTGTTCCTAAATTGAATCGTCTTTATCATACAACAATCTCCTTTTAAATTCAATGTTTCTCTCTCTCATTTCTATTGCAAAAAAGTAGTAAATACGCTATATTTATAGGTATACGAAAATATAATAAAAAAGGAGTGAACAGATCATTGGACTCGAGTGTCGTCATACAGATTATTGTTCTAATCATCTTACTTGGTCTGTCTGCATTTTTTTCATCTGCAGAGACCTGCCTTGTAACTATTAACAAGATTCGCATCCGTACGTTGATTGAAGAGGGAAATAAGCGTGCTCTCACACTGCTGAAAGTTACGGAAGATTCCGGAAAGATGTTAAGTGTTATTTTAATTGGCAATAACATCGTGAACCTTTCCGCCTCCTCTATTTCCACGATGATCGCTTATAACTTCGGCGGTTCTGCCGTTGCCATTGCGACCGGTATCATTACGCTGCTGATTCTTCTGTTCGGAGAGATTACTCCGAAAACTGCCGCAACCGTTCATCCGGAAAAGCTTGCTCTTGCTTATGCCCCAATCGTTCTTTTCTTAATGAAGATTGCGACTCCGGTTATTTTTGTTGTCAATAGCCTTTCCAAATGCGTGATGTTTATTCTGCGCATTGATACAAGCGCTAGGAATGACGCAATGACAGAAAATGAGCTTCGTACAATTGTGGATGTCAGCCACGAAGACGGAATCATCGAATCTGAAGAAAAGGAAATGATCTATAATGTATTCGATCTTGGCGATGCAAAAGCTAAAGATGTAATGGTACCTCGCGTACACATGACATTTGCCGAGGTAAACAGTTCCTATGAAGAACTGATCGAAATTTTCCGTGAAGACAAGTTTACACGTCTTCCTATTTTTGAAGAGACGACCGATAACGTCATCGGTACGATCAATATGAAAGACCTCTTGCTGTACGACAATAAGAAGGATTTCCATGTGAAAGATATTTTACGTGAAGCATATTTCACCTATGAATATAAAAATATTTCTGAACTGCTTGTTGAGATGCGTGATGCTTCTTTCAATATCGCTATTGTTCTTGATGAATATGGTGAGACCGCCGGTCTGATTACCCTGGAAGATATTCTTGAGGAGATTGTCGGCGAGATTCATGATGAATACGATGAGAATGAAGAAGAATTCATCAAAGAAATCAACAAACAGGAATATATTATTGAAGGTTCCATGAACCTTGATGATCTTAATGATCAGCTTGAACTGGAATTTTCTTCTGAAGATTATGACTCTCTCGGCGGCTTCATCATTGAACATCTTGACCGCCTCCCGGAAGTCAATGACGAGATTATGACTGCAGACGGCATCCGTCTTGTTGTAGAAAAGTTAGACAAAAACCGGGTAGAGAAAGTACATCTCTATCTTCCGGAAGATTACTATGAGAAAAATAAGAAAAAGAATCTTGACCTTGATCTTTTAGATGAGTAAGCAAAAGGGCACCGCTTTCCATTAACCTTAGTTAATTTGCGGCTGCCCTTTTACTTTTTGTTGCTTATTTCTCTTTTACAAACCTTTTTACTCTCCCGGCCGATATTCCATATCGTCAAACCCATCCGTCAGCTTCTCAGCATAATTTTCAAGCATCTTCTGTGCATTCTCTCGGCTGTCTTCTTCCACCGTCTGATCCATCTCTTTCATCTCATCTTTTCCTGCTACATGGAAGATTTCATCCGGATCTACCTCTCCTACTTCTACCTCTTCTCCTGCCAGCTGCATAACTGATACGATTTCGTCTACCGGAAGATCCATAAACATTGATAATTCTTCAATTGTAATTTTCCGTCCCATCTCTTCTGTCAGTTTCGTAATAGACTCGTCCAACTCGCTGACCTTTTCCACCATCCGGTGATCACGCTTCTTTTCTTCCTCCAATGTTTCCTGAAGCGCCTGAATCCCCTGCAGTATCTCTCTTCGCAAAAATTCATCTCCATGATCTGCAGTATCTAACATCTCAATTGCCGTAATCAGACTTAAGTTTCCCTCCTGGATAATATCTCCCAGAAAAATTTCCGGGTGTCTCTGTGTCTTGGCAATCTCCACAACAACCGGAAGATAACTCTCCGTCAAACGCTGTTTTGCTGCTTCCTCTTTCTTCGCCGCCCGGGCAAATAATTCCGGCAATTCTTCTTTCTCTGCCCTTCGCAATGCTGCAAGATCTCTCTCATATTCACGCAGATATTCTTTTTCTTCTTCTGTAAATACCGCTTCTTCTCCTGCCGCAGTGACTGTTCCGCCTTTTTTCTCATAGCCACTGACAACAACTTTCTGGGAGAGCAGATAATCACATACCAATTCAATCTGCTCCTCTGATAAATGATCTTCTTCAAAATATTTCTCTACTTCGTCCATTGTGATCCGCATCCCCTGCTCAAAAGCAGCTGCCAGAACACCGGAAAGTTTTTCACGAAATTCCATTCGACCGTCCATGCCATAACCTCTTTTCTACCTAATATTATCTCTTATCTTCTTATGATTACTTCCTTTTCTGCAGATTGCTATTCCCCCAGAAACCCTTGCAGATTATTATCCTGAAAAAATGTATTTCCACTATATAAAAACAAAGCGTCTGTAATCGGATAAGTTTCCAGTATCTCGCTCATTGTTCCTGCATAATAGCGCGGATCTACCATAACAATCTCCTTATAATACGGCGCCAGAAACGGAACGAAACTATTTGCAAAAGAATCTTTTAGCAATAATAGCGTCTTATCACTCGCTGCTGTCGTCTTAATATCGATCAGAGAAGCATTTCCTCCCAAGAACACACCATACTTATCCTTTGTTTTTAATTTAGAAGAATCATATAAAGATGTGCGTCGTTTCTGTTCTTCCACATAATTTACAATCACATCAACATTGTTTTCTTTCGGGATATAGATTTCTATTTCTTCCATTTCTTTTTGTTCAAAACCGCTTGTACTGGCTAATACTCCGTTAAACTTTGTCGTAACCGGATATTTATCATAACCGCCTGCTGCCTTTGTGTCAATCTCTAATGTTTCCGCCGCTGCCAGAAATGTCTTATACGCCCCCAGGCTCGTCCAATGGTGATCTGTCTGATAATAAATTTTCTTATCTTTTGCCTTGCTCAGCGGAGTAACTCCATCAATCCACTGTACCTCGTCTGCCAATTGCGTTTTCACCTTTTCAAACATTTTCGCCTGATCTTTCTTTTCCGCAAATACCGGCAACGCATCCTGCAGGATTTCAGATGCATCCGGTACAAGAAGAAATGAAGTTCGTATCTCGCTTCTGCTCTTGACAAATTCATTGACTGCCTTAATATTTTCCTTCAAAAGCTTCGCATCTGGCACGACAAGTTCCTCCATCAGCTGTCCCTTTTTCCCATGGAAAACTCCATTTTCCAGATGACTTCCACCAAACTGCTTCAGAAACACGTTCATTTTTCGCCACAAATTTCTTCCGGCAAACTGATCAGACTGCCATGACTCAAATTGTTTCATGTAGCTTCCATTCAAAACACTTTCTGCTGTCAGCTTTGGCTTCTGTGTCAGCGATCGATTTTCTTCTTCTGAAACTTCCTTATCCTTTACGCATATATTCACAATCAGGAATAGCAAGATGCAGGCAAGAAACAGACAACCTAGCATGATATCCGCTTTCCTTCTCTGTTGTTTTCGCTTTTCTCTTCCCACAGCATCTGTCCCCCTTTAAAACCTAAAATACAAAAATGGATTAAATGAATCGGTGATCAGACATGATATCGATATCAAAAACAGAAAAAGATAAAGCCCGTCTGTAATCCACTTAGAAGATGCTTCATATCCAAACCGATTCAGCAACCTAATCGGAAGTCTCGTTGATCCAAGAATTCCTGCAATCCATAAAAGCCAGTGAGATGTCAGCGTGAATACAGTTACTGCCCCTGCAAATCCTTTCGTTCCAATCCCGATCATCATTCCCAGATAGCGGAACGCTTCTTGAAGTCCTGTACTAAAGAAAAAGACCCAGCCCACAAGTACGACCACAAGTGCATACAGATGACGTATTGTCCCCGGCATTTTCTCTATCCATTTTCCCCAAATATATTTTTCCAAAATCAAAAAGATTCCATAGTAAAATCCCCAGAACATGAAATTCCACGCTGCTCCATGCCAGAAACCGGTCAGTGTCCAGACAACAAGCAGATTAAAAATATGTCTTTCCTTTGAAACCCTGTTTCCTCCGAGCGGAATGTATACATATTCCCGGAACCATGTACTAAGAGAAATATGCCATCTGCGCCAGAAATCCGTAATAGAATTCGCTGTATAAGGATAATCAAAGTTCTTCTTCAATTCAAACCCGAACATTTTGCCAAGACCAATCGCCATATCTGAATAACCGCTGAAATCAAAATAAATCTGAAGCGCATAAGCTGCCGCTCCGATCCATGCTGTCAGAAGATATAAGGAAGTCCCTCCTGAAAATGCTCCGTAGATTTCTTCAAAGATCTTTCCCATTCCATTCGCGAGAATCACCTTTTTGCTCAACCCGATAATAAAGAATCTGACGCCTGCACCGAATTTCGCCGGAGACATCTTGCGATACCGCAGCTGCTCTTCAATATCAATATAGCGAACGATAGGTCCTGCAATCAACTGTGGAAACATTGAAATGTAAAGCGCAAAATTCAAAATATTTTTCTGCGGCTTTACCTCTCCACGATAGACATCGATCAAGTAAGAAATTGCCTGAAAAGTATAAAACGAAATTCCAATCGGCAATCCTAATTCCCGATAAGAAATATTTACCGGAAGCACTGCATTTACGATCTCAATAAAGAAACCGCAGTATTTGAAAAATCCAAGCAGCAGCAAATTCGCTGCCAGTGCCCATATCAGACTTCGTTTTGCCCTTGCCTTTTCTCCAAGATTTTCAAAAATTTCTTTTCCGCAAAAATAATTCAGAAAGATCGATAAGATCATCAAAATAACATAAACCGGCTCTCCCCATGCATAGAAGAATAAACTTGCAACCAGAAGAATCACATTGCGGAAACGTTCCGGAACAATCAGATTCAGCGCAATTGTAGCCGGAAGAAAGATAAAAATAAATGTAATACTGCTAAACAGCATTTTCCTTCCCTCCTAAAGTGCTTTTGTAAATGCTTCCCGATAACGATTACTATCCGGCGATATTGCAAGAAATACATATGTTCCCCGGACACTTTTCTGTGCCTCTTTCAGCATCTTTACCTGCTCAGGCGCATAACCATCAAAGACATTTTTCCGTTCTTCTATTCGTTTTTCAATCGCATTCTCAAGTTCTCTTGCCTGTTCTGTGTTTTTTGCTTTCACAACTAACACTTCTTCCGCTGACATACTTGATGTGGAAACATACATCATTACTCCATCATAATCCGCACCATTCAATCCGTAATATCTTTTGAGTCCCTGGCTGCTCACATCCTTCATATGCTCTGTATCGATTTTTCTCTCCACCGCTTGTTTCACTTCTTTGAACGGTCTGTTACTGCCACTCATGTATACAAACACGAGTGCAGTATAAATAATAATACATCCGGCAAAAATATACTTCCAGACTACGGTACTGCCCGAACCTCTTTTTCCTCTGTCCATAACTTCCTCCCTCTCAGGTTCTCATTTTCTTTAGACGCTCAGTTTCTCTGGGCAAATTTAAAAATTGCCACAAGAACTGTGGCAATTAAAACATACTTTATAATTCCATTCTCCCTACGTTTTATTATAATAACCTTTCATAAGATATGCAAGACCTATCCCTGCCAGATACGCTCTTGCATCGCTCTTTTTTGATTTTATTTGGTCACAAGAACAGTCGCATAGCCCTCTCGTTTCAAACGCCGCTCCAATGCCGCTGCATCTGTAAGACTGGATTCATTTCCTACCTGAACGAGAAAAAGCCCATCCCTCTCATAAATAGCTGCCGAATATCCTTCTTCCAGCAACTCATTTAACATCCGATTCGCATTATCCGGATTTTGAAAGGCTCCTGTCTGTACACGATAAACTTTCTCTTCATCTTCAGTAGTATCTTCCTGAAGTACATCAAGAATTCCGTCCGCAATCGCTCTTGCAGTTGCATCAAAGTTCTGGTCAAACAGCTTATTATCTGTATCTGAATTAATAAATCCTGCTTCCACAAGAATTGCCGGCATTTTCGTTCTGCGAAGAACTACGAGATTCGGGCGTTCTTTCACTCCCAGATTTACATATCCGACAGTCTCCAGCTGATCTGCAATTTCCTCTGCCATCTCGTTTTTTAAACCGTTCTTATCATAAACAAGTACTTCCACACCGGAAACTGCATTCGCCTGCGGATAAGAATTGCGATGAATCGATACGAAAAAATCTACTCTTGCATTATTGGCTTCCATCGCCTTTTCATATGGAGT